>ERZ1039804.2082-NODE-2082-length-10503-cov-12.660509_pt1 | contig 10503 bp, 22 predicted proteins | sample MGYA00383089_ERZ1039804 | MGnify/ENA primary metagenome ERZ1039804 (study PRJEB29581, sample SAMEA5548359) | metagenome | biome: marine; feature: coastal; material: water | depth 1 m | study: Short-term variability in the microbial, nano- and picoplankton...
AGCCGCGCCAACACAGTTTTTAGGAGAACTATTATGGCAACAACAGAAGAAAAAATAGAATTAGTAGAAAAAATTAAAGGTCCACGCTTTTACAATATCCAACTAAATGGTTATGGCGGCGAAAGTGCGTACATGGAAATTTCAAAGGAAGCACACGACTTTTGGGAGCCTATTTGTAAAGAACACGGCGACACTGACCTTGTTTCATATATGGCAAGTGACGATGATGAAGATGCAGAATACGATAACATTGATAGTGTTCCTGTAGAAGCACAGTTCTTGCATGATACAGATGAGGACAACTACAAACGTCCTTGGTACGAATCACATACAGAGTTTGAACATACTCATGGTGTTGAATGGGGAAGTGCATATATTACTGTAGACGAAGTTGATTCAATGGAGTACGGTGCAAATTTTGTTGCTGATGTTATCGAAGGTGAAAACTTATCAGAGATGCTAACCGATCTTGATGAAGAAACTGATTACGAATACGAAATAGTACAAATGGACGAAGCATACGATATACCAGAAGGTACAGAATACATTGCACAGTTATACTCAAGCGAAAAGGGTAACTTCTTTGATGGTGTTATTGAAACTGTAGGTGAGTTTGATCCTAAGAAACTAAAAGTTTATACGCTAGAATATTTAAACGGCGAGGACACTGTTACATCAATTGAGTATGATGGAGAAGAGGTTGATAACAACGGCGGCGATACTAACGGAAAAGGTTATTCGGCAAGTGTTTGGAAGTCTAACTAATAAAGAGCTTAGGAGAAATATTTAATGGCAGACAAAAACGTATACGAATTTAAAGCAGAGGATATTTTTGAAGATATCAAAGACGATCCAGATAATGTGATGATGAATATCCCACCAGAGATATCAGAAAAGATGGGATGGAAACCTGGAGATGTTTTAGATATTAAATTGATGCATGATACTAAGTCAATATCAATTAAAAAAATTGAAAACGCTGACGATGTAATCCCCAACTTGGAGAAAGATGTCTAAAGACGGACTACTAGAAATGGAAGGTAAAATCTTACAAGTTTTACCTAACCAAATTTTTAAAGTTGAGCTCGAAAATGGGCATACAATAACTTGTTACACCGGCGGAAGATTGCGTAAAAATAAGATTCGAATGATTTTGGGTGACAAAGTTAGAGTAGAAATGACTCCATACGATTTAACCAAAGGGCGAATTACCTTTAGATTATAGGTTGCAATCATTAGTCATTGATGCTATAATATAAACATAACCTAACAAAGAAGGCGTGTATGTTTATTACAGTTAAAGGCGGCAAACCCAATCAACGTAAGCATGTAGAAAGCATGGTAGAGTTTTGTATCAATACTCTAATGCCTCGTATGAAAACGTTGGATATTACTGTAAGATTATGTACGCCAAAAGGTGCCATGGGGTATTGCTTAGAATTAGATAACAAACGAGAATTTGATATAGAAATAGATCGGACACAACCTATGCGTAAAATGTTAGAAACACTTGCACACGAAATGGTGCATGTAAAACAATTTGCTCGTAGAGAACTACACCCTGCAAATGACGAATGGTATGGAAAAACATATAACCCAAAGAAGATAGACTATTGGGATCTACCTTGGGAAATTGAAGCACACGGACGAGAGACTGGCTTGTTCATTAGATGGGCAGAAAAAACAGGAATGGCCAAGTATGCATGGACACAGACAGGCTAGTGGATACAGAAACTTATTATAAACACATTTGCAACGAATGGAATGTAACTCCGACTACAGAAGTGTACACAGGTTACGAGCATGTATACGATCAATTAACATCCTACTCAAAAGAACAATGGAACTCTGTTGATGACCAAGGCAAACAAAAGATAGAAGATGAAATTTTTGATATCTATCGAAGTGTAAATGTTATTCCAATTACATACTTTAGTCTTGAAGGGTGTAAGAAAGAACTTAAAAAACTAAGCCTTAAACATCACAAAGTTTTAGATGATAAAATTTCAGTTGGTAATACAGCAGGACAAAACTTTAGTAGGTTTTGGTTTCCTAATATGCAAGAAGCATACACCCGTAAAGATAAAATGGTTAGTATGCGAGCAAGATTCTATGACGACAAAAGATTAAAAAGAGCTATTTCTTTTTGCTTTAAATACAGAGACGAAGGAAGTAATAGTGTATTACCTGCTAACATTAGAAGAGCATTAGATCTAGTTAGTGGCGGAACTATTGCTAACTTTAAACCTATGAATGCTAGAGCTGTATACGAGTATATATGTCCTAACTTTATGGGTAATGTCTTGGACTTTAGTTCAGGCTACGGCGGACGCATGTTAGGCGGGCTTACAAGCAATCTAAGATACCACTATACAGGCATTGATCCTAACACTAAAACATATAACGGGCTTATGGCACTAGGCGAACTAATGACTAGTTTAGGACTAGGTAGTGGTTTTGAAATGCATCATATGCCTAGTGAACAGTTTACACCAGAGCCAGGATATTACGATGCAGCATTTAGTAGTCCACCGTATTTTAATTTAGAAACATATACTGATGAACCTACACAGTGTATGAATAGTTGTTCTAATTTAGATGAATGGTTTACAACATATGTTACTCCTACTATAGAAATGTTACATACAGCTCTTGCTAAAGATGCAATTTATGCTGTTAATATTGCAGACTACAAAGATGGTAAAGAAGAATTTAATATTGTCGAACGATGGAAACAAATAAGTGAACAAGTAGGGTTTACATATCAAAAGCAAATAGATATGTTACTTAATGTTCGTCCGGGTGTAGGAAACAATAAATTAGAAAATAGTTACAAGTCAGAAGGAATATACTTGTTCAAAAAGTCTTGACATGTAGTAGACTTAGTGTTATACTTATAGGGTAGTCCAGTAATTCGTTACGCAACTACTTAAATTTAACGCCCCAGTATTTCGATACGCAGGCACATTTGGAGAAGAACATGAAAGTTAAACCTTATAATCGCCAAACTGAAATTAACAAGTTTTTGGCAAAATACGATACCCCATTCGAAATGAAAGATGATGCTATTGACACTCGTACAATGGCAGACAACTATGATAAAGGAATTATACCTTTACAAGATATTGCACAAGCAATTGATATTGTACTAGGTCCTCAGAAACGTCCGGCTAATCCAGATCCATTTGATCCTAAAACAGGAATTGTTAAATTTGGTTATGTAGATTGGGAAGATTGTTACTTATGGCCAAGATTCCAACGTGATGTTGCGCCTAATCATTTATACAAAATTGAACTTGATTTTGAACATACATCTGTTCTATTACCTACAGCAATTTTAGTAGACGACATGTATATGTTATGGGACGGTCACCATACAGCACAAGAAATGAAACGTCAAAACTATACAAGCATTCCAATGTGGTATATAGATGTTGAAATGATTACCGAAGAAGTAATTACAGAAGCTGGCTTTACTGACAGAGTAGAATATGCTGTTTGGCTTGCAGGTCAAAACATGATTCGTATTAACAGTCGTAACAAACGTAAGTTACATGCATACGACGAGTTTATGATTTTGCTTGAAACTAAAGATAGTGCTACTGTGGCAATGAACAATATTTTAACAGCAACACAGTTTTTTCCAAAACGTAATGCTAATACACCTAATGCATTTAGCCAGATTAAAAGTGGACAGGCTATATTTGAAATGACTGACGATTACGGTGTTAAAGGAAAATACTTTAAACGTGCATTACAATTTCATAATACACATTGGAAGAAGGCTGCCGCAGAACTTGAAGTTTGGAGGCCTATGGCATTATTGTATAAAATGGCAGAAGTTGAAGGCTTTGCACTAGATGAAGAGTTTGACAAAGAACTAGGCGAACTGTTTATTAAAACGTGGGGAGATCCTGCTTCAACACAGTTAGGTCTTAAAGAAAATTATGATAATGCTTTACATAGTAAAGGCTTTACAAATCCAAGGGACCACGATCAGTGGCGTGTATATGATGCTATTGTAAACTTGTATAACCAAAGCGAAGGACGAATTCAACTTCCACAAGCACAGTGTAGGTGGTAATATGAAGTTCATGTACTTAATGAAAGATCCAATGGGTGCTAATGCTTGTAAAATTGGTATTACAAGTGTAAACAAATCAAAAGTTAGGCTAGGTGTTTACCAAAACAGTTATAGTTCAGAAAGTCATATGGCTACTTTTAATTACTTATGGTATGGTCGAAATAGTCCTATTGCTCGACTAGAAGGTGTTTTAAAAGATACTTTTGGTTACGCTATTACAATGGAAGGCAGAGGATTTTCAGAATGGATATCTGAGCCATCAACAGTTATTTTACAAAAGATAAAAGAAACTATTGAAGACTATCATTTCCATGTATACGAAGCAGGACAAGAGCATAACATTTATACACTTGATGATATAATAAATCAGTTGACAATTCAAGGTACTGGTGCTATAATTAAACATACTTAGGCAAACAGATAGAGGCACACAATGACGTTAATGAATAAAACTTTTGATCATGGCTCTAAGACATATGATAGATGGGCGGTACCGTTGAGAAAAATTTCTACACAAGAAGCACTTGCAATGGCTTGTGCCGCACAACGTATTAATGGTGCTTACATCAAAGACACTAGACGTTTTTCAGAGCTAACAAATCAAACACTGTTTAGTAACAAGGACATTGTAAAGTTTGCGTTTCCTAGTACTGACAACCCCGTACCTACAGATTATGTAAAACCTACTCCTACTGAGCAAGACTATACAGAGGTAGCCGAAATACACAAATGGTTGCGTCGATATGTAATGCTAGGACTTGCTGACTTAGGCAACTTCAAACAGGAGATGATTGATTGTGTCTCACAAGACACAGTATCAGTAAATAACCTCGGGCGTGTAGCATTTGTTCCCGAGTTTGTAAAACGTGACAAGCATGAAACAGGACTTACAAAAGAAATCCGTGTAGAGTATCGTGACAGTCAATACCTAGGCAAAGAGAAAGATGTTGTTGAAGGTGTTGCTAGGATACTTGATAAGCGTTATAGCCAACAATGGGAGTCATTTAACTATGTGGCTGTTATTGATGGCAATCTTATATCTTTTATGAACAAGTTTGAACACAACGTAGGCGATATGAAACGTATTAAGGCCAAAGTAAAAGCACAAGGCAAGAACAAGTTGTTTAGTGCAAACGAAACCCGCTTAAATTATGTAAAACTATACAAGGTATAACATGATTCACTTGCAGGGTAAAATACCCGACTTCTTACATGTAGCATGTTCAGGCGGCGTAGACAGTATGGCTGCTGTTGACTTTTTGTCTAACAAGCATCGTACTAATATCTTATTTTTTGATCACGAAACTGAAACTAGTAAAGAAGCATATAAGTTTATTGCTAGATATGTAGGTGAAAAGAAAATGGGAATAGTATATGGTAAGCCTAGGTGGAGTAAAACAAAAAGTGAAAGTTGGGAAGAATACTGGCGTAACGAAAGATACCACTTCTTTCATAGTATTAATGCACCTATTGTAACAGCACATCATTTAGATGATTGTGTAGAAACTTGGTTATGGTCAAGTATGCACGGCAAAGGGAAAATTATTCCGTACAAGAATAAAAATGTTATTCGACCCTTTCGTCTTACCCGAAAACGAGAATTAGAACTTTGGTGCAATCTTAAAAACGTACCGTTTATTGAAGATAAAACTAATACAGATATTAGTCATATACGTAACTATATTAGGCACGAAATGATGCCACATGCTCTTCGTGTAAATCCAGGAATTCATAAAACTGTAATGAAAAAGGTAAAAAATGAATATTCATCACGAAGCACTATTTGACACAGCAAAGTTAGAAGAACATTACTCTAATAAAGACGGTGTAGAAGTAAAGTATGTTTGTACTTCAGACTTACGGACAAGTGATATCCCTATGGATGTTTTTTATAGAGAAACTCCGCACCCAGAGTTTGGCAATCGTTACTTTGGAGTATACCAACATCGAATAACCAATGATATTTTCATTACTAATGCAGACGAAATAGAGTCATTTGAGTTTGGAATGATTGAACACGAAGGTAAGTACTATTATAGCCAATCACATCATGACTACAAAGTTGTAGGAGACAAAATGATCGATGGTGGAAGAATGTACATTCGTTCGAGCGAAGGTGCAGTAATAATGAGGATTGTTGATGGTAAATTTTATACTAACAACATAGAAGATATAATTGATATTTACGGAGAAACAAATGACTGAAGAAACTAAGCCTACATTTGAAGAGTCTCTTGGAGATAATGACTGGGGATTGATTATTGATAAAACAGGGCGCCTCAAAGGATTGTTTATACCAGACGGGTGTGACGAAGATGATGTACCAGAATCTATTGTACAGTTATGTATTGATCATTTCGGTATAGACGAGAATGAATTTTTTATGCCGGAGCCAACAATACACTAATGAAAAAACCTTTACTCGGTGATAAGATTGAACATACTTGTACACTTAATGGAACATTTCAAGGTACAGTAATACAATTACTATCAGCACAATTTATATACAAAACTGAAAAAGGACATGAAAGATTTTGTTTATTTAAAGAAATGTGGAAAAAAATAGATGAAAGTTAAAGTAGGAAAATATTCCGACAGGTTAACGTGTAATATACATACACGTTTTATGGACTACAAGTACGGTTTTCTAAAGTGGCCTGAAGAAATGCTTTGGAGTCACGAGGACTATGTATTCCAGGCTATCGAAGATGGAATACAAAGTGTCTACAACATATTTAATTGGATATGGTTCGACAGACGTACACAGAAAGTTAAGGTGCGTATAGACAAGTGGGACACTTGGAGTATGGACAGTACACTTGCTCCTATCATCTTGCCTATGTTAAAACAACTAAAAGAAACAAAGCACGGCGCACCGTATGTATATCCTGTAGACGTTCCTGCAACATTACGACCAACAAAGAAAGAATTATTAGAATATACTAAAAAAGGTGATACTGATCCTAAGTTCTTTGAACGTTGGGATTATGTATTAGATGAAATGATCTGGGCATTCGAACAAAAGTGTAGGGACGACTGGATGTCGGACTTCAATTATAACAAGTGGGATCGAGAAGGTGCTGATGCACATCAAAAACGAATGTCACAAGGATTTGCACTATTCGGAAAATACTATGAAAACCTCTGGGATTGATTTGGAAAATTTAGACAATACTACAACACAAGACGAATACAAAGATGTCTCTTCTGAAAGCAGAGCTCGTAACCTTGCGATGGAATTGTCTAAAGAAAAGAAACGCCTAAAGCGAGAACTTGCAGAACTACAACAAGAGAATGAAGAACTTACTCCTACTACTCCAACAGGCACACCTGATTGGTACGTTAAGTGGTTTAGTATGGTGGCGGCCGTAATTGGAGTGTTTGCTCTTAGTGCAGGGTTTACAATGTTTGGACAAATAGCATATGTACTCAGTAGTTGTGGTTGGGTATATGTAGGCATGGCATGGGGTGATAGAGCAATCATGATAGGTAGTGCTATAAGCGGAACAGCGGTAATGATGAACATAGTAACAAGTCTGACATGATGAACGGAGACGAACTATCAGGATGGGGACAATTATTTGCACTGTTCCTTGTAATAGGTTTACCTTGTTTGATCTTTTGGTGGCTGGGTTGGTTTAAACGTGATAGCGTAATGATGTCAGCAGAGAAAACAAACTTTGGTCCAGATAAACCAAAAGAAATGATGAGTTGGGAAGGTGTATTCTACATCTTATGGAACTGGAAAAGTTATGCGGCAAAGACAGTGTGGTTAGTTTCAATACCGGTTGTTTGGTACTTGGACGGATTTGGTGCTGCATTTGGATGGTTCTTCTTTGGAGGCATCTTAGTATTAATAGGTAAATTTTGGGAGTTATTTAAAAGATGACAGATATGTTTAAGGCAACAAATCCAGACGTTAAAATTATTGCAGAGTTAGCAAAAGAAACCGAAATTGCTGATCCAATAGACTGGGGCAACTTAAATATTAGTGAGGAACAAGCATACATTATGATGGCCAGTCATGCTGCTGAAATGGAAGTTGACCCACTAGTAATGAAATCATTAATAACAAAATTATTGGTTGAAAACTTTGTTCTTAATGTTAAACTAATGCAAAGTAAAGGTTGACACAAGTCACGTTTTAATATATAATAGTTTTAAATTAGGAGGACATATGTCTAATACTGTTTACGAAGATAGAGTTGAAATTTTATGTACAGACAACGGAAAAACTGTTGAAGCTGAAATTGATAACTTTAGAGAAAAACAATCGTTAAATGCATTTATTGCAGGTAACAAAATTCACATGGTATACAACGGTAAAGTGTATGTCGGAAATCAAATAGGATTAGAGTTTCAAACTACTGGTCCAAAAAAAATTGCAAAACTAAGAGGTAGATATGAAAGATAATATTGAAGTCATGGAAGGACCATACGCAAAGGCGTTGACTGAAGATCTTGATGGTGTTCTTTATCGAGAAATTAAAACTGTACGTGTAAAAAATGGCATGCTAACTGAGTATGTTACAAAGCGTGTATATCAAGCAAGTGGCGATTATAATGACACGTCATCAATTTCACCAATTACAAAGGTAGGATCATAATGCCGTTAGTACCTATGGTAGTAGAGCAAGAGTCACGTGGCGAACGTTCATATGACATTTATAGTCGATTACTTAAAGACCGCATTGTAATGCTTAACGGTCCTGTTGAAGATAATGTTTCTAACTTAGTTGTTGCTCAAATGTTATTTTTGGAAAGTGAAAATCCTGAGAAGCCTATTAACTTTTATATTAATAGTCCGGGCGGAGTAATTACAAGTGGTATGTGTATTTACGATACTATGCAGTATATTAAATCTCCAGTCCACACTATTGTAATGGGTCAAGCATGTAGCATGGGATCATTCCTTGCACAAGCAGGTGAAGCTGGTAAACGTAAGATGTTGCCATATGCTCGTCATATGATTCATCAACCAAGCGGCGGATCACGTGGTATGCAAAGTGATATTGAAATTCAGTATCAAGAAATTACTAAGATGAAAACTGTCCTTACTGAATTATATGTTAAGCACAATTCAAAAGGCAAGACATATGAAGACTTTGAGAAAGACATGGATCGAGATACATTTATGTCTGCACAAGAAGCACTTGATTATGGTTTAGTTGACCAAATTGTAGAGAAGAAATAATGGCAGAACCAGTAGACGTAAGTAAAAAACATTTCTATATTAGCCTTGTAAAAAGTGCTGTACGTATTGTAGCAGGTATTGCTTTGTTTATGGGAGGTTATGCCGCGGCAGGTGTTCTTTTCATTGGAGCAGAGCTATTAGGAATTGCTGAGGAATTATGAAGAAGCAAGACAAAAATTTATTAATTAACTTTTCGCCGTTCTTAATTGTAGCGGGAATTATGTTATTCATGTTAGTAGCAATGGAGGCAAACTAATGAGTGCAGCTGCAATGAGAGTAGACGAACTAAAAGAGTTTGTTGCTGATAAAAAAGGTATACCTACCGAAGAAGTATTAACTAAGATGCTACAAGAGGAAACTCTTATAGTAACTTTTAATAAACTTGATGGCGATGAAAGAATAATGACTTGTACTAAGTCGTTCAAAGTTATTCCAGAAGAACATCAACCTAAAGACAGTAACGCAAAGCCTAAACTAGGTACTGTCACAGTTTGGGACACAAATGCCAAAGGCTGGCGTAGTTTCAAATACGAGCGTGTAACAAAAGTAGAAGGAATTAGTTAACCTATTCGGAGAGTTGCCAGAGAGGTCGATCGGGGCTCCCTGCTAAGGAGTTGAACGTGTGAGCGTTCCGAGGGTTCGAATCCCTCACTCTCCGCCAAAGACGTGTTGAGGTTGCTCCTCAGCTAGTATGGGTTAGCAAGTCCCATATGATGAGAAGTGATATCGCAATCACAACAAAAGGCTCGATGCAAGTATGCCGGCATGTGTTTGTCGTTAGCGTGGATAGGCGGAGCGAAAGCGTTGAGAACCTCCCACGCATACACCCTAATTGCGGGTGTTGTGTAATGGTAAGACCTTAGGTTTCCAACCTAAAGATAGGAGTTCGATTCTCCTCACCCGCTCCAAACACAGTCGATAAATAATCGACGCAATTATGCTCCTGTAGCTCATCCGGTAGAGCAACTGATTTGTAATCAGTAGGTAGTTGGTTCAAGTCCGACCAGGAGCTCCATTTTTTTCCGCAGTAGCTCAGTGGTAGAGCAGTTGACTGTTAATCAATTGGTCGTAGGTTCGACCCCTACCTGCGGAGCCATATTTTTACTTGACATACCTATTATTAGATGCTATATTAGTAGTATAGTAGAAACAAAAAGAAAGAAGTTTTTAATGACAAGTTTTATTATTGATTGGTATAATGTAATAATGGATAGTGATAAGAATC
>ERZ1039804.2084-NODE-2084-length-10496-cov-8.782492_pt1 | contig 10496 bp, 11 predicted proteins | sample MGYA00383089_ERZ1039804 | MGnify/ENA primary metagenome ERZ1039804 (study PRJEB29581, sample SAMEA5548359) | metagenome | biome: marine; feature: coastal; material: water | depth 1 m | study: Short-term variability in the microbial, nano- and picoplankton...
AGAGGATTGCAACCATCGCCAACAGGATGCTGCAGGCCAGCACCAACAATATATTGCTCAGAATAATCGCTCGCTGAGCCAGTGAACCCGAGCGCAATACCGATAGGATTTGGCGTGGCTTAAATGCTTTACTCAACATAGCTCACCTCGAGATCAGCGGCATAAGTCGCTTTGGCGCCAGCGGAGGATCTTACGTCTAAAGCGTTAAGCATCAGACCCTGACAGGTCAACTGATAAACCAGCTGCAATAAACGATTTGGGCTGGGACCGCTCACTGACAGTGAATAAGAAGATGTGTCGCCCTGCTGCAGACCTAGCAGCCTTAGCTGATTTCTTCTGACAATACGAGTGATAACATCTTTCTTCTTGCCGCTCTGAATTGTCTGTCCGGCACAGTTGCTACCGAGGCGATCAACCACTTCACTCTGTTCTCGCAGCCACTGCATATCTGCATTTAGGCGCTTATAGCGCTGTTCGAGGTCGGTATTTTTCTGCATGGCGGGCAGCAGTGCCATATAGATAGCCGCGACAGCTAACAGCCCTGCACCAATTTTAATAATTAATCTCTCTCGAGGCTGTAATCCAGAGAACCAGTTGGCGAGGTTGTTGGCTATATTCATGGTCGACTCACCTCTAGAAGATCAATCCTGGTTATCTCGCCAACCTGCGCACTACTAGTTTTAAACCCCGGAACCTCAAGTGTGGCCGCTGTCAATTTATTGGCATTTTTCAATTCTAGCTGAATCTTCGAACCGCTCGCCGACAGGGAAACCAGATCACAGTTGCAAGCAGTCATAAATTTATCGAGACCCGACAGGGCTCGCATAGCCGGAGCCGCTGAACTTTCACGCTGTATAAATAAATTAGCCAATAGCAACTCACCACTGGACCTGACCTCTTCCGGTTTGACTCTTTTGCCGGCAAAAACATGACCAAATCCTGTACTGACCTGTTTTTCAAGTTTGTTTACTGTCTCGGCAAGTAACCCGTTGGAGACCTGCAGGTAGCCGAAGCCCAACACGACCACCAATATCAAAAGCGCGGCGGTTGACAGCCAGGATGCGCTGCCTGTTTGTTTTGCAGAGGATGCAAAATCGCCAGTTAAAAGATTTTCTGAGAGCGGTAACTCCGAGAGCGGCCAGTCAATATCACTGGCGTTAATATCAGCTTTCTCGTGTAAATCGTCTGGAATAAGTGTTTCATCTGGCAATGAGATAGATAGTCGCGGGGCCAGCGCCGCAGCGTCAATCAATCGGCGAACCATACTCCAGGCCAGTGCCGGGGCAGCCGCGAATCCACCACCCGCGGTATCGCGCACAAGAAACAAGCCCTCGCGCCAAACCATGCTGATACGCCCTTCTTCAACAGGCAGTGCAAAATAATCGGCAACCAGTGCAGTGGGCGTTACCGAGGCATTCTCGGCAATACGCAACCACTCGCGCATATCCTGCTTGCTGACCACGGTGACATCTACCTGCTTTTTGTCGCCCCTAGTGACGGCTGCACCTATAACAAAGTGCATATCTTCCACAGGCTGTAAAAGGCGATCTTCGAGAATCCATGGGATTAACGCCAACCACTTTCTCTGCGGAGCCGTCGGCGCATCAATGCGATGCACAGTGACGCGCTCTGATGGCACCCAGAGCGCCATAGATTTGGACGCATCACCCTCAGCCACCAGATGGCGGTCAAGGTGGTGAATATGGTCAACAGATAATGTCATTTAGAACATTCCCTAGTAATCGGCGTTATAGTTGTTGGGTATTGCTTCACAAAGAGGCTGCATATAATACTTTTTATCGCTTTCATTATCATCAGCTTCAATGCCGGTATCATCATCTGCAACGCTTGCAAATAGTAACGTTGTAACCCCGGCGGGTACAACCGTTATCTCACGACTTATTACCTCCGGTACAGCGCGCCCTTCACGGTGTATTATACTTTTTACCTGCAGCTTTGATTGCCCCAGTGTAACTTCGGTATTTAGCTGGAAAAATGCGGTTTTTACATCGACAACCGTCGCTGGCCAGCGCGCCTGAACAAGCTGTTCACCAACCATCAGATACTGGTTAATTACCGTATAAAACTCTGCGATTTCACTGTAGGGGCGACCGCTGACAACCAGATCGACAAACTCCATATCCATACCATCACTCAGCGCCAACAGCAGCTGCTCTGATGCGGTATTAATGTTGATTGCAGTAACCTCTGGCAATGCGGTGATCCAAGGCGTCAGCAGCTGCACATCCTCAAGGTTATAGCCCTCCATTGCCGCCAATTCGCCAGCATCTGAAATCAACTCGTTGGCGGGAAACCGCGGCGGCTCGTAGAGACTGTATTCAGGTTGTTCTGCGCCATAGGCGTTAATTCGGGAATCATCTCTATCGAGCCAGTCGACTATCACCGCAACTCTCGAGGCTTCAAGGGTATAACCCAGGGATCGCAGAAGGCCTTCCCAGACCCTGGCATGACCGACGCTGGTACCATCCATCTCCTGTTTTAAGGAAGATGCGCTGTAATCACTGAGACCATTGAGGTTAAAGCGCGACTGCAAATCTACAATGCAGCCGGCGATACTGCCTCCATCCACCGGCAGAAACGGGATAGCCTGCGCCCAATCTTCCTGAAAGTGGTCGCTATTGACGTCATCATTTTCAGCGAGAAGAAGATCCCTGGCCCAACTTTCGGCACTGATCGCCAGTAAGAGAGCCTGATCACTGTGCAGGGATCCGGCAGCCTGAGAGACCTGGATCTGGTGACGGTAGAATATATTGCCGAGAATAATAGTCACGGCGAGAGTGAGGATAAGTGTCGCCAGAAGAGCGACCCCGCGCTGACGAGGCGCATTCACGAGTGTCGGCTTCGCCGCTGGCATAGGCTGATTACTCTCGATCATCGGAATCATTAGCATTGGAATCAGAGCCACTTCGCCCGACCTGCGGATCAAAATCGAGCCCGGGAATTAGTCGGCTAGTTTCCGAACCGTTGAGCATAGTAATGGTAACCTGAATCATTCTTGGCAAGCTGAGCGTACTGTGCGTCTCATTGAGTGGCGGCCAGTCGGGTACAAACTGCTTTGCACGGGAAAGCTGCTCAATATCGACATTTTCAACGTTGTCCAGCAGTATCAGCCGATTGCCATCGTCATTGAGAGATGTCCCGGTAATCGGCCAGGAGCGCCTCTCCAACTGATTATCTGCATTTAGGCGGTATTCAATACGACTGACACCGGTGGGATTATATGCCGTCAATGGCCCACCCCCGCGACTAAAGCGCACACCAAATTGGTCTGGATCCGTTAGATAAGCTGGTTCCTTTGAGCCTAGGCCATCGGCAAAAACTCGCGGCCGCAGATGAAATATATCGCGGTTAATAATCTGCCAGGCCCGATGCAATTGAGCCTCATTCGAGGAGGTGCTGCGGCTGCGCTCATTGGCACCGAGGATAACCTCGACTGCCTGGTAGGACATCACCGCCATCACCGCCAGAAGCATCAGCGAGACAACCGCTTCAACAAGCGTGAAACCGGACTGGGTTTTATAGATGGGGCTTTTAGAGCGCGAGGGTAATTGTTTAGCCATCAGTCTTTGACAACCAGATAGACAAACAGCGCAGCCCGATTGCGCTCGCTGTCAGGCAGCCCAACCTCGACTTGGTGGCGATAGAGATCATTGCCCATCGCCTCTTTAACCTCCAACTCCCAACGCCACTCATAATCACCCTGCGTATCGACACCTTTTATTGGGCGTTTTGACTTTATACTTCTCGCCGTCCATTTTTCGGCATCCTGATAACGCTCTACAAGGTGATTCCATGATACCTGCGCTGAGTAAAACTGCTCGCGCAGGCGGACGCGCTCATCGGCGTACTGCTGCACCAGGTATAGGGCGCTGCCCATAACCCAGCCGAGAATACTCAGCGCAACGGCCACCTCAATAAGTGTAAAACCGGCCGCGCGAGGAGTCCTTGCAGAGCGTTTCATGGCACCAGCCTTTTAACAACTACTGCTGCGACTTCTTCATCCCAGCGATACTTAAAACTGAGCGGACTCGACTCAAAGGTCAAAATCATCTCGGCGCTGGGTTCAACATAACCATCAGGCATAAAAGCTATAACCGGGACCAGCGCTTTATCATCTTGTGCATCGGTATATTCATCTGTCGCTTCAAAAAATGCATCTGTGGAAACAAGCCATTCAATGCGAGAACCCTTCTCCATGGAAAAGGGTTCGGGGAAGGTAACGGGAAACCAGTGCTGACGGTAGTAGGCAGCGACACGAAGAGCGCGCAGGGGTTTTTGCGGCTCGCCTGGATTGCCTATCACGCCATAGGGAACAGCCTCGAGAGCCGCCTGATCGGAGAGCTGGTTAAGCCAGACCAGCAAGTTATCTGCCTGGCTCTTGTAGCGCCGATCAAATGCCTGGTTGATGGCAAAAAGACTCATCGCCGAGATAGTGGCCAAAATAATCACAACCACGCTAATCTCAATTAGTGTAAAACCGCTCTGGCGACTTCGCGACTGTCTCATTTTGCTTCAACCATGTTTTGAATGCTGTAGTAGGCGCCTTAAGAAAAGCCTCAGCTCTACTTAATATTCCAATTGCCCCAATCGGCATTGGAGCCTTCACCGCCCTCTTGGTTATCAACGCCCAACGTATAGATATCAATCTCTTTGCCGCGGCGACCAGGATTGGCGTATTTGTAGGGCTCACCCCAGGGATCAACTGGCTCTTTTTCGAGATAGGGACCACTCCAGTTATCCAGACCACCGGGGTTGGAAATCAACGCGCCCAGACCCTGACTTGAGGTTGGGTAGCGATAATTATCCAGGCGATAAAATTTCAGCGCACTCTCGATCACGCGAATATCCTGAGCAACACGTGTCTGCTCTGCCTGCTGCACCTTTTTAAATAATGTCGGTCCAATCATCGCTCCCAAAAGTGCAATAACCACAACGACAACCATCATTTCGATCAGCGTGAAACCCGCCTGCTTTTTAACAACACCCATGTGTGACATCCTCAAAATTTAATCACTAAAAACTTTAATTAACCGCTGCTTAAATCATATTATTCATATCCATAATTGGCAGCATCACAGCGGCCACTACAGATAGAATGATCATTCCCATAAAAATAATTAGCAGCGGATTCATCAACTTCAAAAACACTTCTACGGCATTACTGAGACGCAGTGAATAGTAATCAGATACCCGCAAAAGCATCTTATCCAGCTCGCTTGAAGCCTCTCCACTACCCACCATATGAACCAGAAAGCCACTTCCCAAATCAGCATCCTGCAGTGCTTTTTGCATACTACTGCCCTGGCGCATGGCCTCGGTAACAGACTCCATTTTGCGACGCAGATGGAGATTATTCACCACAGATGAGGAAATTTTTAAGGCGGCAAGAGCCGGTACACCGTTATTTAGCAGCACGCCGAGACTGCGCGACCAGTCGGCTATATTGGCCATACGGATCCAGCGACCCATACCCGGCAAAGACAGCATAAAGGCGTGCCAGCGCTCCTTGCGCTGAGAATTTTTCATGGCTTGGCCAAACAGCGCAATTAGCACAAAAGCCAGAATGAGCGCATACAGTCCGTAGCTCTGGGTGAACTCACTGACATTGATAACAATTCTGGTAATCAGCGGTAGCTCGCGGTTTGAGCTGGTAAAGATAGCGGTAATTTTTGGCACGACCCAGACCATCATAATCGCCACAACAATAATTGAGGTGCTAATCAGGGTTGCCGGATAGATCATCGCTCGGCTGATGGTCTTGCGATTTTCCGCGCTGGTTTCAATATCTTCGGCGAGCCGCATCAGCACTTCGTGTAGGTGACCGCTCTCCTCGCCAACACTGATGCCGGCAACCACACTTTCAGGAATTTTATAGGGCGAGCGACGCAGGGCCTCGGAAAAACTTCGGCCCTCGGTAATTTCACTGCGCCAGCTCTGTAACATGCGGCGCTGTTTTTCCGTTTCCGCCTGCTCGATGGTCATACGCAATGCATCTTCGAGAGGCAGGCCCGACTGAATAAGAATCGCCTGCTGCTGAAGCAGCAGTGATAGATCGAAATTATTGACCCGCGCCTCGCGACCTCCGCGGCTCACAGCTTGCGATGCGGTACTGACTTCTTTTACCGCCGAGGGCAATAAGCGCTTCTCTTTTAACAGGCGCCGGGCATGGCGCTCGGAGTCGGCCGTTATAACCCCGCTTACCTTTTTGCCGGTGCTGTCATACGCAGCGTAGTCGAAAGCTGCCATGGCTACACGCTGGTGACACGAAGAACTTCTTCGACAGTAGTTACACCCTCACGAACTAAGTCGAAACCGGCATCGCGAATACTCGGCACGCTGCGACGAATAAGGTTTTCAAGCTCCAGTTCGCCGGCATTCTCATGAATCAGTGTCTGCAATTCGGCATCCACGGTAACCAGCTCAAAGAGCGCCTGACGGCCGATAAAGCCCGTATTATTACATTCTGGACAGCCCTGGGATTGATAGACTTCAGCACCCTCCGGGAGTTGCAACAGATTGCGATTAAATTCATTGGGCTGCACTTTTTCCCGACACTGGGTACAGAGTTTGCGTACCAGCCGCTGGGAGGCGATACCGCGCACCGTGGATGCCAACAGAAAACTGTCGACACCCAAGTCCTGCAGTCGGGTTATCGCACCTGCCGCTGTATTGGTGTGCAGTGTCGAGAGTACTAGATGACCGGTCAGACTGGCCTGGGTAGCGATCTCGGCAGTTTCGCCATCGCGAATCTCACCGATCAGGATTACATCCGGGTCCTGACGCAAAATAGCGCGCAGGCCGCGAGCAAAGGTCATGCCGGCACGCAGGTTGATCTGCGTCTGGCTGATACCGGGCAGATCGTATTCCACCGGATCCTCGACGGTCATAATATTGCGCTGCTTGCGATCCATCTGCTGCAGGGCTGAATACAGCGTAGTGGTTTTACCCGAGCCCGTAGGACCGGTCACCAGAATAATTCCGTGGGGCCGAGAGATCAGCTCAAGTAGCTGCTCTTTGGTCTTTTCCGGCATACCCAGGTCATTGGTCTGCTGCTTTCCAGCATCTTTATCCAGCAGACGCATTACCACGCGCTCGCCGTGACTTGAGGGCATAGTAGAAACACGCAGGTCGATACTGCGGCCACCGAGGCGCACAGCCATGCGTCCATCCTGGGGCAGGCGTCGCTCGGCAATATCCAGCTTGGACATCACTTTAATCCGCGAAATTAACAGCGGTGCGATCTGAATAGAGGGAGTCAGGACAGTGCGCAGAACACCGTCGAGACGGAAACGAACCAGGGCTTCTTTTTCGTAGGGTTCAATATGAATATCCGAGGCGTTTTCCTTGAGGGATTCGGCCAGAATCGCATTTAACAGCCGCACGATTGGCGCGTCATTTTCGGCGTCAAGGAGATCGCCGGCCTCTTCAATCTCTGCGGCTGCAGACTCAAGATCAACAAAATCCTGAATATTTGCCATTACCGCTTCTGAGGAATTCTGTGTGCCGCTATAGAGCTTGCTGAGTAGGGCGTCAAAATCTTCGTCGGCTATATTGCTAACCTTCAGGTCGCCACTGGTAATTCTCGATACTTCAGCGATTGCCCAATCCGGCGCATCTGGCCCCAATAGCAATTCGCCATTGTCACGCAGCACCCGATTGGCACGCGCGAACTCATAGGGGAGCAAATCAAGCGCTTCTTGAGTCATAGATACCTCTAAATTCATTACCTCAATACCCTAACATGCGTGATAAACGCCATAAAAAAGAGCTTGAGTCACAGCCAGTTATCTCTCTATGGATAGCTGGCCAGTCTTATTATTTTAATCTTTAATCGGTTTTGTACCGGTCATTGATGGAAAGGGAAAGGGACGAACATTGCCGGCTGCAGAACCGGACACTTCAGTTATCTTGCCGGCACCCTCTTTTTCCACCTCATCAATACGCACCACAGATTGCATCGGAATAAAGCTGCGCTTGACGTCGGAGAACTCATTTTTCAATTTTTCTTCCGCCGGATCTACAATCATTTGCGAGCGCTCACCAAAGACAAATTCCTCAACTTCGAGAAAGCCCCAGAGGTCGCTCTGAAATACATGCTGGGCATAAATCTCATAAACTTCTTGCTGGTTAAAAAATGTGATTCTGTAAATTGGTTGTTTAGCCATCAAAGTGCACGCAATCTGCCGCTATTTAAGGCCGGCAATAATAGCACAACAACATCTTATAGCACGGCTTTATGTTGCGAATTAAGTGGGCACAGCTATAATGCTCGACCTCAATATCTGATCAAAGATTGACCAATCCGATGACGTTAAAACCTGTAAAAAAATTGCATATTGTGACCCATGGCTGCCAGATGAATGAGTACGATTCTGCACGTATGGGCGACCTGCTTGGCGACAGTCATCAGATGATTGCGACAGACGACCCCAAAGACGCCGATGTTATTCTGCTCAACACCTGTTCAATACGGGAAAAAGCCCAGGAAAAAGTCTTTCACCAACTGGGGCGCTGGAAGCATTTAAAAGAGTCAAACCCGGACCTTATTATTGGTGTCGGTGGCTGTGTGGCCAGCCAGGAAGGCGATGCTATCGCCAAGCGCGCACCCTTTGTCGACCTGGTCTTTGGGCCCCAGACTCTACACCGCCTGCCGGAGATGATGGAAACGCGCAAGAGCGACGGTACAGTTGTGGTGGATATCAGCTTCCCGGAAATTGAAAAGTTCGACAATCTGCCAACCCCGGAGGCGGACGGGGTGTCAGCCTTTGTATCCATTATGGAGGGCTGCTCAAAGTACTGTTCTTTCTGCGTAGTGCCTTACACCCGCGGCGAAGAGGTCAGCCGACCAATGTCCGATGTGCTCGCTGAAGTCAGCGCACTGGCCGAACAGGGTGTTCGCGAAGTGAATCTTTTGGGTCAGAATGTAAACGCCTACCGCGGTGAGATGCCCGACGGCTCGATCTGTGATTTTGCCGAACTGCTACCCTTCGTGGCAGGTATTGTTGGCATCGACAGAATTCGCTACACCACATCCCACCCGGTAGAGTTTTCCGACGCCCTTATCGAAGCCTACGCACAGATTCCAGAGCTGGTCAGTCATCTTCACCTGCCAGTGCAAAGTGGTTCCGACCGCATACTGATGGCCATGAAGCGCGGCCATACCGCAATCGAATACAAATCAAAGATCCGCCGACTGCGCGAGATCAGACCGGATATCAGTATCTCTTCAGATTTTATTATCGGCTTCCCCAATGAGAGCGAAGATGACTTTGCTGCGACCATGAAGCTGATTAACGATATTGGCTTTGATACCTCATTCAGCTTTATTTACAGTGCCAGACCGGGAACACCGGCCGCAGATCTGCCGGACAACACTCCGGAAGCGGTTAAAAAACAGCGCCTAAAAATACTCCAGGATCGCATCAGCCAGAATGCCGCCGAAATAAGCCGCCGTATGGTTGGCAATCAAGAGACTCTGCTGATAACCGGTATCTCAAAGAAAGATCCAGGACAACTGCAGGGGCGTACTGAGAATAATCGTGTGGTCAATTTCCGCAGTAATGACCACAGCCTGATTGGTCAGTTTGCCAGGGTTATGATCACCGAGGCACTGCCAAACTCTCTGCGCGGCGATCTGGTATAGCCTGCGAGCAGACTATTATTTAGGCGTTATTGCTTAGAATTAACCATTTTAAGCAGCGCGCTTATTATAATATCTGTGTAATAAAAAGGGTTTACGCTCTTCGACAGATCGCGCTATGCTTGTTATACATAACTAATAATGGATCAGAAGCACTATTGAAAAGATTGGATAGCCAGCCATCTGCCTCTAGCATTACTCTCGAGCCCAACGATGCTCGACGCCTTGCATCTCTCTGCGGTCAATTTGATGAACATCTTCGCCTAATCGAGCAGCGCCTCGACGTCGAAATTCGTTCGCGAGATAATTTTTTTGCCGTCTATGGCGATGCAGTTGTAGCTCAGCGCGCCAGCGAAGTGCTCTACAACCTCTATCAGGAGACGGCCCACTACGCCGAGCTATCCCCCGAAGAGGTTCACCTCAATCTACAACATTCCAGCCAATCTTTTAGTCCATCTAGCCCATCTAGCCCATCTAGCCCATCTAGCCCATCTAGCCCATCACTCAGAGAAGAGGCGCCTATGACGCAAACTCCGTCCACCAGTAACCTGCAGCCCGCCGACAATGTCGAGAGCTTTAGTGTTATCCGCACCAAGAAAGGCAATATCAAACCGCGCGGTTTAAATCAGCAGCGCTATGTGCGCGCAATTCAAACCCATGATGTTAATTTTGGTATTGGCCCGGCGGGCACGGGGAAAACCTATCTGGCAGTTGCCTGCGCTGTCGAAGCGCTGTTGCGCGATGAGGTAGAGCGAATACTTCTGGTGCGCCCGGCGGTGGAAGCGGGAGAAAGACTCGGATTCTTACCTGGCGACCTTGCCCAGAAGGTCGACCC
>ERZ1039804.2087-NODE-2087-length-10489-cov-19.508434_pt1 | contig 10489 bp, 10 predicted proteins | sample MGYA00383089_ERZ1039804 | MGnify/ENA primary metagenome ERZ1039804 (study PRJEB29581, sample SAMEA5548359) | metagenome | biome: marine; feature: coastal; material: water | depth 1 m | study: Short-term variability in the microbial, nano- and picoplankton...
CCCAAAAAAATATTGATCGATGTATACACTAATTGGTGTGGCTATTGTAAGAAAATGGATAAAACCACTTTTCAAGATAAAGAGATGATCGACTATTTAAATAAGGAGTTTTATTGTGTAAAAATGGATGGTGAGGATAAAAACATAATGACTTTCAAAGGAAAGGAATTTAGTTTTGTTAATAAAGGAAGAAGAGGTTATAACGAACTTCCTGCTGCGCTTTTAAAAGGAAAATTAAGTTATCCAACCTTTGTATATTTAGATGAAGATTTAAGAATTCTGCTTGTTATGCCTGGTTACAGGAGCTCCTCTGAAATGCTTCCTATAGTCAGCTATTTGGGGAGTAATAAATATAAGGATATGAAGTGGGAAGCATACATTAACGAAACAAAAGGAGAAAAATAAAAATGAAAATAAAAAGTGTTATTGGTCTACTTATTTTATCATTGTTTTTTTATTCTTGTGAATACTTTGAAACTAAAAAGATTTCCTCTGAAACATTTGTTAAAGATGAAATCAAATCCATTAATTGGAAGGATGTAGATCAATATCCTATTTTTAAAAATTGTGAACTTATTTCAAATAAAGAGCAACAAAAATCTTGTTTTGAGTCCACCTTGTCTTCTTATATTTATTTATCTATTAATGTCGAAGAAACAGTTGTAACAACTGATTTAAACGAAACGGTAACGATTGATTTTATGGTCGATAAAAAAGGAAAATTAATGATTACTTCCATGATTATCGATAGTTTGATAAGCGCTCAAATTCCATTAATGGAGAAAAATATAAAAAATGCGATGGATTCTATTCAGCCAATTGCTCCAGCCTATAAAAGAGGAATCCCGGTTAAAACATCTTTTCAGTTACCGCTGGAGATAAAAACAATAGCAAACTAAAATTCAAAAGAATTGCTATTCAGTACAAACATAAAATACTAAATTAGTAAATCCTTAATGCTAAAATTTTAAATGAATTCAGATAAAATAATCCTTGGGATAGATCCCGGTACCACCATTATGGGTTTTGGACTCATTAAAGTAGTTAAAAAGAAAATGCATTTTCTACAATTAAACGAACTTCAACTAAAAAAGTATGATGATCACTATTTAAAGTTAAAGTTGATTTTTGAACGAACTGTCGAACTAATTGACACTTATAAGCCGGATCACATCGCAATTGAAGCTCCTTTTTTTGGTAAAAATGTTCAGTCGATGTTAAAATTAGGAAGAGCACAAGGCGTTGCCATGGCAGCAGGACTTTCTAGAGAGATACCAATTACCGAATATTCACCTAAAAAAATAAAAATGGCCATCACAGGCAATGGAAATGCTAGTAAAGAACAAGTGGCAAAAATGCTACAGAGCCTTCTAAATTTAAAAGAACTTCCAAAAAATTTAGACAGTACTGATGGATTAGCGGCTGCAGTTTGTCATTTTTATAATTCAGGAAGAGTGCAAATTGGTAAAAGTTATACAGGTTGGTCAGCTTTTGTGAAACAAAACGAAGGACGTATAAAAAAATAGACTATAAATGGCTGGAATTTATATTCATATTCCTTTTTGTAAACAAGCATGTTATTATTGCGATTTTCATTTTTCAACCAGTCTTAAAAGAAAAAACGAATTAATATCCTCCATTTGTAAAGAAATTCAACTTCGTAAAAATGAAATTTCAGGTGACATTAAAACTATTTACTTTGGTGGAGGTACTCCATCGATATTAAAAACCGAAGAAATTAATTTAATTATTAATGAGGTTTATCATAATTTTAAAGTAGAAGATAACATTGAAATTACACTAGAAGCAAATCCAGATGATCTTTCTGAAGAAAAAATCATTCAACTATCTCGATCAAAAATCAATCGTTTAAGTATAGGAATACAATCTTTTTTCAATACAGATTTAATATTAATGAATAGGGCTCATAACCATAAAGAAGCCGCTACTTGTCTTGAACTGGCCACACAATATTTTGAAAATATAAGTATTGACTTAATTTATGGAATTCCTGGTTTAAGCGATCAACGGTGGGTTGAAAATTTAGAAAAAGCTATTTCATTTGGTGTTCCGCACCTATCAAGTTATGCATTAACTGTAGAGCCTAAAACAGCATTAAAAAAACAGATAGATGTAGGTAAAGTTTCACCAGTTAGTGAAAAAGATTCTCATCGTCATTATTTAATTTTATTGGCGAAAATGAAGAAACACGGATTTGTTAATTATGAGTTTTCTAATTTTGGGAAAGAAGGATTTTATTCTCAAAATAACATGGCCTACTGGCAAGGTAAGAACTATTTAGGAGTGGGTCCCTCTGCACACTCATTCGATGGAAAAAAAAGAAGCTGGAATATAAATAACAATATAAAATACATTCATGCTATTCAAGAAAATAAGCTCCCTATTGAAAGAGAAGTTTTAACCATTACTGATCGGTACAACGAATATTTAATGACAGGGCTAAGAACCATGTGGGGTGTTTCTATTTCTAAAATTGATTTAGAATTTGGGAAAGCTTTTGCGACATACCTATTAAAACAAGCTGAAAAACCATTGGAGGAAGGACTTTTAAAAATCCATAATAAAGACACCTTGCTAATAACAGAAAAAGGAAAGTTTTTAAGTGATGGAATTGCTAGCAACTTGTTTATGGTCGAATAAAATGATTACATTTAAGCGATGATAGTAGAGATAAAAATTGATAACGATCTAAAAAAAATTGATTTATCCAAACCGATAGATATTTCAATACCGTTGAGTGGTTCTAAAGAAAATCCAATTGCTTGGTATCTAGATAAACCCTCAATAAGTCCTGTTAAAGACGGAGATTGGATAGGTAAAGTTTCGGAGGGAGCTGCCGTGAATTTTAATAATATTCAATTTAATCCGCATGCTCATGGAACCCATACAGAATGTATTGGGCATATAACCTCGCAGTTTTATTCCATCAATAAAACACTAAAAACTTTTTTCTTTTCAACAAAACTAATTACGGTTAAACCAGAAAAAAGAGGGGAAGATCAGGTGATTACTAAAGAGTTACTAAGTAATTTATTAAAAAATGACTATCCAGAGGCTTTGGTCATAAGGACTAGCCCAAATAATGATCTCAAAAAAACTAAAAAATATTCGAATACCAACTGGCCCTATCTCTTAGAAGAAGCAGCAGCTTATATTAGAGAAAGAGGAATCAAACATTTATTAATAGATCAGCCATCAGTAGATAGAGAGCATGATGAAGGAAAATTATTAGCTCACAAAGCTTTTTGGAATTATTCAATTCAAGAACGGTTAGACGCTACCATTACCGAATTAATTTATGCTCCCGATTCAATACCAGATGGATACTATTTGTTGAACTTGCAAATTGCTCCTTTTGAAAATGATGCCAGTCCAAGTAAGCCAATTTTATACCGTTTTTTATGAAAATGGATACAGTTTAAATATAAAAGAGAAAAAAAGTGATTGATTCTGATATTAAAAGAATCAAAAAAAAGAATAAGAGATGAAATTTAAATGGGAAGGCGTAATGCCAGCAGTTACTACTAAATTTACCAAGGAAGATACTTTAGATTTAGAGTTATTTTTAAAAAATATAAACAGCCAATTAGACGCAGGAGTTCACGGTATTGTTCTGGGAGGCACCTTGGGGGAAGCGAGTACTTTAGACGAATCCGAAAAAAGAATATTAACAAGAGAAACGGTGAAATTTGTTGCAGGAAAAGTTCCGGTTATGATGAACATTGCAGAGCAAACGACAAAGGGTGCAATTATGGCAGCCAATAAGGCCGAAGAAGACGGAGCAAGTGGTTTAATGATGCTTCCTCCCATGCGATATAGCGCTGGAAATAGAGAGGTTGTAGAATATTTTAAGGCGGTGGCCTTGAATAGTGCCCTTCCCATCATGGTTTATAACAATCCTATAGATTACAAGACCGAGGTGAGTTTAGATATGTTTGAGGAATTATTAAAATGTGATACCATTCAGGCGGTAAAAGAATCCACAAGAGATATCTCTAATGTAACCAGGATTAAAAATAGGTTTGGAGACCGGTTAAAAATAATGACCGGAGTGGACACTTTAGCCTTGGAAAGTTTATTGATGGGAGCCGATGGCTGGATTGCAGGACTGGTTTGTGCCTTTCCGAGAGAAACTGTTGCTATTTATGAGCTTCAAAAAGCTGGAAAAACCCAAGAAGCTTTAGCGATTTATAGGTGGTTTTTACCCTTGTTAGAATTAGATATTAATTCCAAATTAGTACAAAATATTAAATTAGCAGAAGTAGCAACTGGTATAGGATCTGAACAGGTTAGAGCCCCTCGTTTGCCTTTGGTTGGTTCTGAAAGAGCACAGGTGTTGAAAGTGATTGAAGAGGGTTTAAAAAACAGACCTCAATTACCGGTTTATAAAAACCTAACAAATAACTAAAAATAATAAAATGATTACAGGTGAAAATCATATTGGAAATCAACGATCAGCAACAGGTGCTAAAACCTATAAAACGTTTAATCCTAAATTAAATATTGAAAACAATCAAGTTTTCACAGAAGCAACTTCTGAAGAAATTAATCAAGCAGCACAATTAGCTTCCGAGGCATTTAAGACCTTTAGTAAAAAATCGGGTCTTGAAAAAGCAACTTTTTTAAGAGCCATCGCAGATGAAATTTTAGCCATGGGAGACGATTTAATTACCATGTATCAATCTGAAACGGGTCTTCCAGAAGGAAGAGCTAAAGGAGAAAGAGGGAGAACAATGGGGCAATTAATAAGTTTTGCTGCTATGCTAGAAGAGGGTTCTTGGGTAGAAGCGACCATCGATACTGCCGATTTAGATAGAAAACCCATTCCAAAACAAGATATTCGTAAAATGATGGTTCCTTTAGGGCCTGTAGTTGTATTTGGAGCCAGTAATTTTCCATTTGCTTATTCAACAGCTGGAGGTGATACGGCATCTGCTTTAGCGGCAGGTTGTCCCGTAATTTGTAAATCGCACCCAATGCATGCCGGAACCGGAGAAATGGTAGCAGAAGCGATTATCAGCGCTGCTCAAAAAACAAATATGCCAAACGGCGTGTTTTCTAATTTAAACAGTTCAGGTATTGAAGTAGGGATCGAATTAGTGACGCATCCAGATATTAAAGCAGTCGGTTTTACAGGAAGTATTCAAGGAGGAAGAGCGTTGTATGATATTGCTGGACAAAGAGAGGAGCCTATACCAGTGTTTGCTGAAATGGGGAGTATTAATCCAGTGGTATTATTGCCGCAAGCTCTTCAAAATAATGGGAATGCTTTGGCGAAAACGTATGCAGGTTCTATTACTTTAGGGACCGGTCAGTTTTGTACCAATCCTGGATTAATTCTTGGAATTAAAGGAGCTAATTTATCTAAATTTATACAGGTACTTTCTACAGAAATAGTGAAATTAGAACCTTCCTGTATGTTGCACCCAACAATTATTGGCAACTATGAAAGAAACAAGCAAACTGCTTTACAACAAGATGGTTTGACAGTAAAGGCTGATTTTAATGATAGTGTAGCAGTAAATCACGCAAGGCAAACCATAGTAACAGTAGAAGGCGAAACTTTTTTAGAAAATACCACCTTACATCAAGAAGTCTTTGGCCCCTTTTCAATGGTGGTCGAATGTAAAAATTCTGAAGAATTAGAAACTATTATTAATCATTTAGAGGGTCAATTAACGGGAACGGTATTAGGAGAAAAAGAGGAGCTCGAAAAATACAGTTCGGTTATAGATGCCTTACAAAATAGAGTGGGTAGAATTATCTTTAATGGGGTTCCAACAGGTGTTGAGGTTTGTCCAGCGATGTTACATGGTGGTCCATACCCTTCGTCAACAGACAGTCGTTTTACGGCTGTAGGATTGCACTCAGTTAAAAGATGGGTCCGTCCTTTTAGTTTCCAAAGTTGGCCAAATGAACTGCTACCAGCTGAATTAAAAAATAACAATCCATTAGGAATTACCAGATTTGTGAATGGTTTAAATACGTCCAATAAAATTTAAATGTTTATGAAGTTTTTTCGAAATCTTGCTTTTTTTATAGGATTCGTCTTTATGAGTTTTTCAATAAATTTTGAAAATCCAGACTCGGAATTATTAAATAAAGTGATTACTGAAATTGAAGAACGAAATACCTATGATTGGAAAAAGTATCCCTTAGGATTATTCTCAAAAGAGCAATTTAAAAAGGAAGCAAATTATGCTAAAAAACAATTAAAACAATTAAACAAAATCAATCCTAAAAACCTATCAGAAACAGAATCCATTTCCTTAGAATTATTAAAATTTAAATTACAAGATACCATTGATTATTATGATTTTGAACTATTTTTAAATCCATTACTTTCAGATTCCGGGTTTCATACGAGCTTTCCCTTTATCGTTCGACCTTTTCAAAATTATAATCAAGTTAAAAGATATTTAGATCAACTAAATGCAATTCCAGATCGGGTAAACCAATTTCTTCCTTTATTGCGTGAAGGATTAGAAAAAGGAGTCTCTCAACCACGAGTTATTTTTAATGGCTACGAATCAAGTTATAATGATCATATCGTTAGTGATTTTAAAGAAAGTTATTTTTATACTCCTTTTAATGACTTACCGAGAGCTCTAAGCTTATCTCAAAAAGATTCCATTTTAACAGCTGCCGAAGTAGCGATAACGAAACATGTAATTCCGCAATTTAAGGTAGTAAAAACTTTTTTTGAAGAGGAGTATTATCCTAAAACAAGAAGCGCTATTGGAATTTCAGAAATACCAAATGGAAAAGAATATTATCAAAACAGAATTAATTATTATACAACGAGTACTCAGTACTCTGCAGATGCAATTCATCAAATTGGTTTAGATGAAGTTGCTAGAATAAAAAACGAGATGGAAAAAATTATTTTGGAATTAGAATTTCAAGGTAGTTTTTCAGAATTCCTTGACTTTTTAAGAACCGATCCTCAGTTTTACGCAACCAGTCCTGAGCAATTGTTAATGATTGCTAGAGATATGGCAAAAAGAGCCGACGAACAATTACCAAGATTTTTTAAAACCTTGCCAAGAAAACCGTATGGGGTAGCGGCCGTACCAGCTGCGATTGCTCCTAAGTATACCACGGGACGCTATGTAGGAACTAGTAAAAATAGTACCGACCCAGGGTATTATTGGGTAAACACCTATGATTTACCAAGTAGACCTTTATATGTTTTACCGTCTCTTACGGTTCATGAAGCAGTACCAGGACATCATTTACAAGGTTCCTTAAACCTTGAGTTAGGGGACAGCATACCACAATTTAGAAAGAATACTTATTTGTCTGCATACGGGGAAGGTTGGGGATTGTATTGTGAGTTTTTAGCTGAAGAAATGGGAATGTACACCACTGCTTACGAACAATTCGGAAAACTAACGTATGAAATGTGGAGAGCTTGCAGACTGGTAGTGGACACAGGAATCCATGCTAAAGGCTGGACCCGTGATCAAGTGATTGAATACATGTCAAAAAACACGGCGCTTTCTATTCATGAAATTAATACCGAAACCGATCGCTACATTTCTTGGCCCGGTCAAGCCTTATCTTATAAAATTGGAGAGCTTAAAATAAGAGAGCTTAGAACAAATGCAGAAAAAGAATTAGGAACAAATTTTGACATTAGAGAATTCCATGAAGTTGTTCTAGAACAAGGAACAGTTACCTTGTCAATACTCGAAAAAAGAATCAATAATTATATCACAAAAAATAAGAATGAGTAGAACCATTTTTAAATGTATTGATGCGCATACTTGCGGAAACCCGGTAAGAGTTGTGACTTCGGGTCGCCCAGATCTTTTAGGGAATTCCATGAGTGAAAAAAGACAACACTTTATTAAAGAATTCGACTGGATCCGAAAAGGGTTAATGTTTGAACCAAGAGGCCATGATATGATGAGCGGTAGTTTCTTTTTTAAACCTCAACATCCCGAAAACGATTTTGGAATATTATTTATAGAAACTTCGGGTTGTTTGCCCATGTGTGGGCATGGAACTATTGGAGCGATTACTATTGCGGTTGAAGAAGGTTTAGTGATACCCAAAAAACCAGGAATCATCAAAATGGAGACTCCTGCAGGTTTAGTAGAAATAGAATATAAAGAGACTAACAATAAGGTAGAATGGGTTAAACTAAAAAATGTAAAATCGTATTTAGCCGCTGAAAATTTAACGATTGATTGTCCAGAATTAGGGGACATTAGTTTTGATGTTTCTTATGGAGGAAACTATTATGCTATAATAGATCCACAGACCAACTTTAGCGGAGTACAAGATTTTACGGCGGGTAAATTAATTCAATATTCTCAACTTGTAAGAAAACGAATCAATGACAAATACCCAAATAGGTTTATCCATCCAGAAAATGATACCATTAGAGATGTTAGTCATCTATTATGGACCGGTGATCCAATAGATCCAAAATCTTCTGGAAGAAATGCGGTGTTTTATGGAGATAAAGCCATTGATAGAAGCCCATGTGGTACGGGAACATCGGCAAGGATGGCACAATTATATGCAAAAGGAAAATTAAGACTGGGGGATGAATTTGTTCATGAAAGTTTTATAGGTTCCACTTTTGTAGGAAGAATTGAAGAAGAAACAATATTGGATGGGAAAAAAGCAATTATTCCTAGTATTCAAGGATGGGCAAAAGTATATGGATACAATACCATTATTATTGATGATCAAGATGATCCATACGCACACGGTTTCCAGGTAATTTAAATATAATGAGTAAAGAGGTTGTAATTATTGGGGGAGGAATCATTGGTTTATGTTCTGCATATTACCTCCAGAAAGAAGGATGTGCTGTTACCATCATCGATCAATCGGATATGACTAAAGGAGCCTCCTTTGTCAATGCAGGATATATTACCCCTAGCCATATTATTCCGTTAGCAGCTCCTGGTATGATCACTAAAGGGCTCAAATGGATGTTTGATACTGCTAGTCCTTTTTATGTGAAACCTCGTTTGGATAAAGACTTCTTACAATGGGCATGGGCGTTTAAAAAATCGGCAACTGCTTCGAAGGTAGAAAAAGCAATTCCTATTATTAAAGAGATCAATATTTTAGGGAGAGCGCTTTATGAAGAAATAAAGCAATCAGGAGATTTTAATTTTCATTACGAGCGAAAAGGACTCTTGATGTTATATAAGACTGATAAAGCAGGTGAAGAAGAATGGGAGGTAGGACAAAGAGCAATTAAAGAAGGCTTGAATGTTAATCATATAACTGCTGAAGAGGTCAAAAAAATGGAACCTAATGCAGCTATAGATTGTAAGGGAGCCGTTTATTTTGATTCCGATGCCCATATGACTCCTAAAGAATTTATGGCAGAAATGATATCTTATTTAAAGGAAAAGGGAGTTACCTTCTATACCCATGAAAAAGTTCAAGATTTGGTCATTTCTAAAGATGCTATAAAAGAAGTGATGACCACTAAAAGAAAACTAAAAGCAGACGAAGTGCTAATTGCTGCTGGCTCGTGGAGTCCTTTGCTAACTCGTAAATTAGGAGTTAAAATTCCTATACAGGCAGGAAAAGGGTACCGAATTAATACAGTAAGAGAAACTGGAATAACGATTCCTGCACTATTAGTTGAAGCTAAAGTTGCCGTTACGCCAATGAATGGTTTTACACGTTTTGCAGGCACTATGGAACTTGCAGGAATAAATGATAACATTAACCCTAAAAGAGTAAAAGCCATCAGTAAGTCCGTATCAAATTATTACCAAGGATTGTCTCTAACTAAAGAGGAAGAAGCAACCGCTGATTTTGGCTTGCGTCCCTGCTCTCCGGACGGATTGCCCTATATTGGCAGAACTCATAAATATAAAAATTTAATTATTGCTTCGGGGCATGCAATGATGGGTTGGAGTTTGGGACCCCCAACAGGAAAATTGGTTTCCGAAATAATCTCCGATAAAAAGTTGTCTCTAGATATCAAGCCGTTTCATCCAGACAGGAAGTTTTAAAACAGGTTAACAAGACATATCTGCAATAATTTTCCATTCCCCCGCAATCTTTTTAAAAATAATTAAAAACACCCCGTTGGCATCGCCAACTTCTCTTTTTAAATGATAGGCTCCCATAACGGAGTAGCTGTCGCTACTTATTTTTGAAATAGCTTCCACCTTAAAATTTAAGGTGCCAGTGGCCTCTTTGGTTGGGTAGCCTTTTTTATAATTAGTTAAGGTTTGTTGCCAGCCTTTAGTAATCCCATTTCTTCCGTAAAATGTTAACGAATCACTTTGCCAGTAGCCCTGCATAAAACCTTCTAAATCGTTATCAGACCAAGCTTTTTCTTGAGCGTTCATCACTTTTAAAATAGCTTCTTTGTCTTGTTTTGTTGTAGTTGGTGTTTGACAACTTAGGCAAACTAATAAACCTAATAATAAATAAATATAACTTACTTTTCTCATTGTTCTTTTTTATGACGTATAACGGT
>ERZ1039804.2099-NODE-2099-length-10464-cov-7.814391_pt1 | contig 10464 bp, 8 predicted proteins | sample MGYA00383089_ERZ1039804 | MGnify/ENA primary metagenome ERZ1039804 (study PRJEB29581, sample SAMEA5548359) | metagenome | biome: marine; feature: coastal; material: water | depth 1 m | study: Short-term variability in the microbial, nano- and picoplankton...
AAAGCATCAGCAGTCTCTAAAGTTACCGAGGATGTTGATGTGTAAATACCATCGTGAAGCGCATCGTTCCACGAGGCTCCTTTTAAGATGTTGCTTTTCCAGTAAGACTTTACGAAATCGTGATAGGATTCTGAATTCCCAACAAGTTCTAATAAAACATCTTGAAATTGCTTAGTATCAAATAAAGGGCGAATCGTTGGCTGCATAAGTCCGTAATGCCCTGCTTTGGTTTCTATATCACCCCAAGATTCTAAGTAATGAGGTGCGGCAGCAACGTACTGTGATACCGAGGCAGTCTCATTCTTTTTCATTGAGAATGTAACTGATAGATCTGTTTGTTTTAGGCCTTCTTTAAATGCGGTTGCATTTGGAAGTGTATAGGCTGGGTTAACGCCAGCCATTATAACAGCACCAACATTCCCCGCATTCATGTCTGATACTAACTTGGCAACCGCTTTGTCATTCCCTAAACGAGTTAGGATTGGATGAGCCGTATCAAACGCTTTACTATTTAACTTTTCATTGATTGCTAACACAATATTTTGTGCATTAACATCTTGGATTCCTGTAAGAACCACTGCATTAGAACCCGCTTTCAATAATTCTGAAGCGGCTCTGTCAACGGCTGTTTGTAAATTTGGAGGTAAAACCCCACCCACACTAGTACCAAACAATTTTCCGTAAAGCTTTGCAAGAACAACTTTTTGTTGTGAAGGCCTAAGCGCTACACGATTATCTGAGTTGGCTCCTGAAAGAGACATGTTTGCTTCAAACTGAGTGTGACGTGACATTTTTCCGTTTTTCGGAACACGTCCTTTGGCATAAGCAGCATCAAATCCACCACCTTGCCAATCGCCTAAGAAATCAGCTCCGACAGATACGATTGTTTGTGCTTTGGAGAAATCGTAATTTACTAACCCTCTTTTGCCATATTTGTTTTGGAATGCATCTACTGCTGCAGATTCAGATATCGCATCATAAACCACGTGGCTTACGTTTGTATATTTTTGTTTAAATTCAGAAATTAACTTAGAAGTCGATGGACTTGCAAAGGTTTGTGTTAACAACACAATCGATTTGTCTGTACCATTTAAAGCCTCTAGTTTTTGTGAAACTTCTGCAGTAAGTTCGCCCCAGCTAATTGGTTGACCGTCTTTTTGTGGGCCTACAAGTCTTTGGTTATCATATAAGTCTAATACAGACGCTTGAACTCTTGCATTGATTCCGCCACACGTTTTTGCTAAACCGTTAGACTCAACTTTGATTGGACGCCCTTCTCTTGTCTTAATTAATATACTTGCAAAGTCATATCCATTAGCAATAGCAGTCGCATAATAATTAGCAATACCAGGAATAATTTGTTCAGGCTGCACCACATAAGGAATCGATTTGATAACAGGACCCTCACAGGCTGCTAAAGAAGCGGCAGCTGTACTAAACCCAACGTATTTTAAGAAATCACGACGCGTTGTACTTGAATCTCCTAGGGTTTCTTTATCACCTAGAAAATCATCTACAGGGATCTCCTGTGTAAATTCCTTTTGTTTTAGCGTCTCAACAGCAGAACTATGGTTCGGATTTAACTCCTCAACACTTTTCCAATATTTCTTGTTTGATGACATATATATAATGTTACTTGTTGATCGTTTTAGTTAAGTTCTAGTAATGACATTTTCCACATTCTAATCCGCCCATTTGTGCGGCGGTTAGCTGCTCTACTCCGTATTTCTTGGAGAGTGCTTCATGAATTTTTTCATAATAGCCATTATCTTGAACTTTTACATTTGTTTCTCTGTGACAGTTAATACACCAACCCATTGTGAGGGGTGAAAACTGATACATCACTTCCATCTCTTCAACAGGTCCGTGACATGTTTGACACTCGAGTCCGGCCACTGTAACGTGTTGTGAGTGATTGAAATATGCAAAATCAGGAAGGTTATGTATCCGCACCCATTTTACTGGCTTTGTTTTTCCTGTATATTTTTGATTGGCATCATCCCAACCTACAGCATCGTATAATTTCTTGATTTCTCCATCGTAAAATTCTTTACTATACTCATCATTTCCAGTGCTTTCCGATACCTCATAAATAGATTTATGACAATTCATACAAACATTAAGAGCTGGAATCCCTGAGTGCTTACTCACGCGTGCAGACGAGTGGCAGTATTTGCAGTCAATCCCATTTTCACCCGCATGTATTTTATGAGAGTAATGGATTGGCTGAATCGGTTGGTAGCCTTGATCTACTCCAATCTGAGAAAGATAGCCGTATACAAAATAAGCACTAGAAAGTAAAAAGAAGATTGCAGTGACTAACATTAAAAATTGGTTTTGAACAAACGCTTTCCAAAGTGACTTTCTTTTGACTGCTTCTGCAATCTCTACATTATTTGCAGATGCAAAACGACGTAAGGTTTTATTTACTAAAAATAAGCCTAAAGCTAGCAACCCGAAAAGAATCGTTAAAGCGCCTAAGACAATCTCCTGTGACACACCGCCTGAGCTTTCTTGAGCTGCTTGACTAGTCCCGGCAAGCGCAACTGCGGGGGCTGCTTTTTCTTGTGCTGTGTAGGCTAAAATATTATCAATATCTTCATCAGAAAACTGTGGAAAAGCAGTCATTGCCGAGCCGTTGTATTCAGCATATATCTTATTGGCATAGGCATCGCCTGATTTAATCAGGGCAGAGCTATTTCTAATCCATAAGTTTAGCCACTCTCGGTCTAAACCTTCTGTCTCACTCAAACGCGTCTCGACATTACGAAGGGCTGGACCGGTCATTTTTTTATCAAGCTGGTGGCATGCTGCACAGTTTGCATTAAATAAAGATTTACCTTTGACAGGGTCTCCTTGTTGAGCAAAAACTGACGTGAATATAATCGTTAAAAACAAAAGCCCTGTGGATAGTAATTTCGAGGGCGCACAAAAGTTAAATCCTTGTTTCATAGTGTTGATTGGGGTCATTTCTAAACTTTGATACGGTTTCGTCACGCAAACAGATACTGGTTAGCTGTGAAAATATTGCACAAAAGTAAGGCATAATGTCCGTTTTTAAAATGTTAGATATACGTAAATTACTAATTTATAAACATTCTAAATAAGCATAAATCATCGTCTTTAGATTAATTCGATTACATTTGTAAAAGGAAGCAAGTACTATGGATAAAAATTGCTATAAATATTTAATTATAAGTGCCTTATTTACATTACCTATTCTAGCACAAGATGGTGTTGTTATAATAAATAAAAGCGATGAGATTAATCGTGTCTTAGCGCTCAAAAAAGAAGTAAATCAAACCGAATCTTTTATTAAAATTCAAATATACAATGGAAATAGATTAGAAGCTGAAAACACTCTATTGAGTTACAAAACTGATTTTCCAGATCAATTTATTGAGATTAAATACGAAACTCCAAACTACAAAGTTTGGGTAGGCAGGTTTAGGACTAGATTGGAAGCTGACAGAGAGTTAGTTAAAGTCAAGAAAAAATTTCCTAATGCTTTTTTATTCACCCCCTAGTTTAACTAAGCTATAAAAAATGCAGTTATTTCTAACCACATTTTTATATAATAACTTATATTTATTTTAGTTTCTTTTTGACTTCCACTTCTTGGAATGCTTCAAGAACATCCCCAACATGAATGTCGTTGTAATTTTTTACTTGCATACCACAGTCATAACCTTTAGCTACTTCTTTGGCGTCATCTTTAAATCGTTTTAATGAGCTTAATTCACCACTATACACAACGACTCCTTCTCTAATTAAACGAACTCCAGAGTTTCTGTAAATTTTACCACTAGTAACCATACACCCAGCAATCGTTCCGATCTTGGAAATTTTAAAGGTTTCTCTAATTTCAGCAGATCCTGTAATTTCTTCTTTAAATTCTGGAGACAACATACCCTCCATTGCATCTTTAAGATCATTAATCGCATCATAAATGATTGAGTACATTCGAATATCAATTTCTTCCTTATCAGCCATTTGTCGTGCATTACCCATTGGTCGGACATTAAAACCAATAATTATAGCATCTGAAGCAGAAGCTAACAAAACATCGCTTTCAGTAATAGCCCCAACGCCTTTATGTATAATATTTACTTGGATTTCTTCCGTTGAAAGTTTTTGAAATGAATCCGTCAAGGCCTCAACAGAGCCATCTACATCTCCCTTAAGAATTATATTAAGTTCTTTAAAATCTCCTAGTGCAATACGTCTACCAATTTCATCAAGTGTAATATGACGTTGTGTTCTAACAGATTGTTCACGCTGTAGCTGGGTTCGTTTAACTGCAATTTGCTTCGCCTCACGCTCATCCTTAAAAACGTTAAACTTATCTCCTGCTTGTGGTGCGCCATCCAACCCTAGAATGGATATTGGAGTAGAAGGGCCCGCTTCAAAGATGTCATTTCCGCGCTCATCATGCATAGCTTTTACCTTACCACTATTTTTTCCTGCGAGTACATAATCCCCGATTTTTAAGGTTCCTGCTTGTACTAGGATAGTAGACACATATCCACGTCCTTTATCTAAAAAAGCTTCAACTACTGTCCCTACGGCGGCTTTATTAGGGTTTGCTTTTAATTCCAACAATTCAGCTTCAAGCAGTACTTTTTCTAGTAATTCTTTTACACCATTTCCTTTAAGAGCTGAGACGTCGTGGGATTGTATTTTTCCTCCCCAATCTTCAACTAATAAATTCATGTTAGCTAGGGCTTCCTTTATTTTTTCAGGATTTGCAGCTTGTCTATCTATTTTGTTAATGGCAAAAACAATTGGCACTCCAGCTGCTTGTGCATGAGCTATAGCTTCTTTTGTTTGAGGCATAATATCATCATCGGCGGCAATTACAATAATAGCAATATCTGTAACTTGAGCTCCACGTGCACGCATAGCAGTAAAAGCTTCGTGACCTGGGGTGTCTAAAAATGCTATTTTTTGGCCTGTGGACAAAGTAACGCCATAAGCTCCAATATGTTGAGTAATTCCTCCTGATTCTCCTGCAATAACATTTTCCTCTCTAATATAGTCTAGTAAAGATGTTTTACCGTGATCGACATGACCCATGACAGTTACAATTGGCGCTCGAGTTTCTAATTGTTCTTCTGTATCGACGACATCCTCAATAGCTTCATCAATATCTGCGGTCACAAATTCTACAGTATATCCGAACTCTTCGGCAACAATAGTTAATGTTTCAGCATCTAATCGCTGATTCATTGTAACCATCATTCCTAAAGACATACATGCAGATATAATTTGAGTAACCGAGACATCCATCATTGTAGCTACCTCACTTGAAGTGACAAACTCAGTAACCTTAAGCACCTTGCTATCAAGTGCTTGTTGTTCTTGATCTTTTTCTGTCTGTTCCCTGTGTTGATCTCTTTTTTCTTTTCGGTACTTAGCACCTTTTTTACCTTTATTAGATTTTCCCTGTAATTTTTCAAGAGTCTCTCTTACTTGCTTTTGAACTTCCTCAGCCGTAGGCTCTACTTTTGGTGTTTGAGTTCTACTTTGATTTGGTCGACTTCTAAAATTACCCTTGTTAGGCGAAGAATTGTTTCCAACTTTACTAATTCGACGGCGCTTTTTCTTAGCATCTGTTGAATTTGTACTTGCTGTAGGGGTAGTTGGCTTAGCTTTTTTAGGTTTATTAAATTGGGTTAGGTCAATCGTTTGACCTGTGGACTTTGGTCCTGATAATTTTTGATAATTTGTTGTTTCAACTTTCTCACCTCCGTTGATTGGAGCTTCATCAATAATTGATTCTGACTTAGCTGATTTTAATTTAGATGATGGGGCTGGGGGAGTATCTGCCTCTTCTTTTATTTTGTCTAGCTTGGTCGCTGTCTTTGTTGACTTATTAGGTTCTGAACCAACTACAGGCTTTACAATTTGAGCTGCCTTGGCCTGAGAGTTCTCGAGCTTTTTGGAGTCTTCTACTTTTGGCTCTTTATTCAGTCTGACTTCAGGTGCTTTAGTCGATAGTTTTTTAGAACCTTCAAGATCTATTTTACCAACTTTTTTTGTTCTCTCTAGTTTAGATTTTGCCTTTAAAATTTGTTTAGCTGCTTCAACTTTTTGAAGCTTTTCTTCAATTTCTTGTTCACGCTGCACACGTAGTGCTTCTTTTTCTTTAAGCTTAGCTTCACCCACTTCCTTAGATGCAACTTTTTTGTTAGCATCTGTTTGAAACTCTCCTGAAAGAAGATTGTAGACTTCGGAGGTAATTTTAGTTGTTGGACGTTTTTCTATTTCAATGTTTTTTGTTTCCAAAAAATCGACTGCTCTATCAATTGAAATATTTAATTCCCTTAACACTTTATTTAATCTAATAATCTCAGCCATAAATTGCCTTTATTGTTTTTATAGATTTACTGTATTTACTTTTGTGAATTCAAAGGAAAAAAGTTCCTATCAAAACACCAATATAATAAATTTTATTCTTCAAACTCCTCTTTGAGGATACGAACAACGTCTTCAATTGTTTCTAGTTCTAAATCTGTACGTTTAACCAAGTCCGTAACATCCTGCTCAAGAATACTTTTTGCTGTATCTAGACCTACTTTGGCAAACTCTTCAATAATCCAAGTTTCAATTTCATCAGAAAATTCAGAAAGCTCAACATCTTCTTCAACTCCCTCTCTAAATACATCTATTTCATAACCAGTTAAACGACCAGCTAAACGGATATTATGACCCCCTCTACCAATCGCCTTACTAACCTCTTCAGGTTTTAAAATTACTTCAGCTCTTTTAGCTTCCTCGTCAATTTTTACAGTAGTGACTCTTGCAGGACTTAATGATCTTGTAATGTACAACTGTAAATTGGTTGTATAATTAATAACATCAATATTTTCGTTTCCTAACTCACGAACAATACCATGAATCCTCGAGCCTTTCATACCTACACAAGCACCAACCGGATCAATTCGGTCATCATAAGAGTCTACAGCTACTTTGGCTTTTTCTCCTGGAATCCTAACCACATTTTTGACAGAAATCAAACCGTCAAACACCTCGGGTATTTCTTGTTCGAATAATTTCTCTAAAAACACTGGTGATGTTCTTGATAGGACAATAGCTGGCTTATTCCCTTTGAGATCTACACTTTCAATAATTCCTCTAACATTGTCTCCTTTTCTAAAAAAATCTGATGGAATTTGTTTGTCCTTAGGAAGAACCAATTCATTACCTTCGTCGTCTAACAAAATAACAGCGCGATGGCGAATATGATGAACCTCAGCTGTATATATTTCTCCAACTAGTTCTTTAAAATGCTTATATATGTTAGTATTATCGTGCTCCTGAATTTTTGATATCAAGTTTTGACGGAGTGCCAATATAGAACGACGTCCTAAATCAAATAACTTTACCTCTTCAGACACATCCTCTCCAACTTCAAAATCTGGTTCGATCATTTGTGCGTCTGTCAATGATATTTCTTGATTGTCATCCTCAACAGCATCATCAGCAACAACTATTCTATTTCTCCAAATCTCTAAGTCGCCTTTGTCCGGATTAATGATAATGTCAAAGTTATCGTCGTCACCAAATTTCTTTTTTAATGTATTTCTGAATACATCTTCTAAAATTGACATTAATGTTACACGATCGATTAGTTTTTCATCTTTAAACTCTGAAAACGAATCAATTAATGCTAAATTCTCCATAATTTATAGTCTTATTATTAAAATAATATTTTCACTTTTGCTTCAATTATTTCATTATACAAAAGAGTTAATTTTTTATGAACCGTCACTTTACCCTTTCCAATAGGTTTAGGCTCTCTAGTTTTCCACTCTAGTAAAATGTCACTTTCACTGGCTACTGTTAAAACGGCTTCAAATTTTTTATTTTCTAAAGCTCTAACTTCAAAAGTCCTGCCAATGTGTTTTTTGTATTGTCTTGGATGCGTCAGTGGAGTAGTTGCCCCAGAGGAAGATACTTCTAATGAAAAATCATGCTCTTCTCTATCTAAATTGTGCTCTATTCCACGACTCACGAACATACAGTCTTCAACTAGAACTCCTTTATCACCATCTATTACAATTCTTATTTTATTTCCATCTAAGATTTCAAAATCTATCAAAAATAAATCAGGTCTTTGTTCAAGACAATCCTCTAATAATTCTTTTACTTTATCTCTAAACATTTGATATAAAAAGAGGGGACTTTATGTCCCCTCGCATTTTCATTTATCATTCTATGGCGTAAATATACGACATAAAAATTGAATTTAACAAGGGTTTCCACTTGTTTAGTTGGCCCACTAGGGCTCGAACCTAGACTCTTTGGTACCAAAAACCAACGTGTTGCCAGTTACACCATGGGCCAATCTCATAATGAGGGTGCAAATTTATGATAAAGTTTTGTTTAGGCAAACATTTTTAAAATTATTTGTTGTTTCTTTTTTGGTTTATAATATAAACCTGTTTATTTTTGATTAAAATAAATTAAAAAATATGGAAACTAAAGATCAAATAAAACTAATAAATGACACAATCAACAAAACAAAAGAGGGTTTAAAAGAAAGTTCCTTTGCTTTTATTTTTTGGGGATCATTAATCGCAGCGCTAAGCTTTTTTCATTATTTTTTCCCCAAAATAGTTCAATACAGCTATTATTCATCTACAATCTATTGGGTATCAATTCCAGTTATAGGTATGATTGCAACAGTAGTTTTCAATATAAAAAAACGTAAAAAAGTAGGCTATGAAACATATACTGGGCGAACACTAAAAATAATTTGGGGCGTATTTAATATTTCTTGGATTCTTTTGATTTTTATCTCGTTTACAAAAAAAATTAATCCAACGGAGTCTATATTGTTTTTACTTGGTGTGATGATACTCATAACAGGGCTCTTAATTCGCTTCAAGCCATTTTCCTTTGGGGGAATTTCCGTTGTTATATGTAGCATACTTTGTATGTACCTCCCAAATAACAGTTGGTTATTATTAAACGGTATTGCAGCTGTTTTAGGGATACTAATTCCTGGCATTAGCCTTTATCTCAAAGAATCAAATGTTTAAACCACTAGACAAAATACTGATTAATCCAAAACGACTAATGATTGTGTCTATTTTGATGAAGGTTGAAAATTGTGATTTTAATTTTCTAAAACAACTCACCCAGACTACGCAAGGCAATCTAAGTATACAGCTAAAAAAGCTCAATGAGTGTGGTTATATTTCTATTAATAAAAGTTTTGAAAAAAACTATCCAAAAACTAATTGTAAAATCACAAAAGTGGGGTTTAAAGCATTTAAAAATCATTTTGAAAACCTAAAAGAATACCAGAACCTAAATCTAAAACAAAAATCGTGATTAAATTAATAGTATTATTAGTATCAACACTAAGTTCCCATTTTCTTTTAGCACAAGAACCGAAAACTAATCATACGTTGCAGATTACTGTGAATAATTTTGAAAATATAAAAGGCAAATTACAAGTTTGCTTAACAGATAAAAAAGAGGATTTTTTAAAACAGTGTGAATACTCAGCAGTAGTACTTGTGACAAACACCACTGTTTCTTTAGAAATAGCAAATATAAAAAAAGGGGTTTACTCAATTTCGCTATTCCACGATGAAAATAATAACGGAGTTTTAGACACTAAAGGGTTTTTTGGAATACCCAGCGAACCTTATGGGTTTTCTAATAACCCAAGTACAACATTTGGCCCTCCCAGTTTTGAAAAATGTACATTCCTTATAAATAAGGATAAACAAATTTACATTGAATTATAATAGCATTACAAATAACAGGAACTAAAAAGACCACTAAAAGGGATCACATAATAATTGTAACTGTTTTTGAATTAACATATGCATTATGTATTGGATATACATTCTACCAAGCTAAACAAGGTATCACGTTTATGTAATATTTAGAAAGAGCAAAAATTATAAGCTTTACTTAAAAGCTTTTTTCTGTTAAGTAATTATTATTAAATTCGCTTCGAACTTCAATTTTATAAAATGGCTGATTTTAACTTCAAAAAGTGGAACCTTATCTTTGGGTGGTTTGCTTTTGTAATTGCTTTTATCACTTACAGTCTAACGGTCGAACCAACCGTTAGTTTTTGGGACGCCGGCGAATACATATTAACATCTTCCAAACTACAGGTTGGACACCCTCCAGGAGCTCCGTTTTTTCAAATGATGGGTGCTTTCTTTTCTATTTTTGCCAACGATCCTACACAAATTGGACTCATGATTAACATGATGAGTGCAACAGCTAGTGCCTTCACTATTTTATTTATGTTTTGGTCTATTGTCTTGCTTATTAAACAAGTAGTCAAGAACAAAAACGAAACATTGAAAGGTCAAAATGCTGCTATTTTAGGGGCAGCATTTGTTGGAAGTTTATCATTTGCTTTTACTGACTCTTTCTGGTTTAATGCCGTTGAAACTGAAGTCTATGCCATGGCCACATTAATCATGGCTG
>ERZ1039804.2108-NODE-2108-length-10446-cov-37.306804_pt1 | contig 10446 bp, 23 predicted proteins | sample MGYA00383089_ERZ1039804 | MGnify/ENA primary metagenome ERZ1039804 (study PRJEB29581, sample SAMEA5548359) | metagenome | biome: marine; feature: coastal; material: water | depth 1 m | study: Short-term variability in the microbial, nano- and picoplankton...
TAGGAATTATCAAGGTAAGAAGGAAGGTAAGAAGAACCTTGTGTGGTTCATAGACTTAGTGTTGCAGAAAGGTCACTGTCAGATGTGCTGGGTGAATTGGACTATAAGAAAGTAGAATAGGGGTAGACAGGATGGAAATCCTTCGTATAATAAGTATTAATACTTCCCCCCGCCACGACTACAGATAAGGAGTAACACTAATGGTTAGTCAATCACTAGAAGAACACCTAAAGGATATGGGTGTAATAGAAGTTAAGCCTAAGAGGGTAACACATACGTTACCAATCAAGAAAGAAGTGAATTACGTTTACAATGATCCACGTGATCCAATTACAGGGGAGGTTCCTTTCTAATGATTAGAACAACATACATCGACCACATGGGTAGTGACCTGTCAGTAGTCAACGCAGCACGAGTTAGCTTCGGTAAGAAAAGTGAACTGGTTTATGGTTTCCTCGGCTATGGTGAATACCTTGAGGTGGTTCTCTCTGACCGTGACACCAAGCTAATCAAGTACCTCGCCAAGCATAAACACCTGTCACCATTCGGACATGCCTTTGCATCCTTCCACATTAAGGCTCCAATATTTGTAGCACGACAGCTAGTGAAGCATAAGTTCCTACGTTGGAACGAGATCAGTCGTCGTTACGTCGATGATGAACCTGAGTTCTACACACCTGACGTATGGCGTGGTCGCAGTGCTGACAAGAAGCAAGGATCGTCTGACCAAACTGTTGAGTTTTTGAGAATGCAGGGACTATCAGAGCAAACGGTAGATGATGCCACGTTTAAGCATAAGCTACATAGCCTCACCCTGTACCACGACATGATCAACGAAGGAGTAGCCCCAGAGCAAGCCCGTATGGTACTGCCACAGTCTACTATGACGGAGTTTTATTGGAGTGGTAGCTTAGATGCTTTCGCTGCAATGTGTGTCTTACGTCTGAAAAGTGACACTCAGTATGAGTCTCGTATTGTAGCTGAGCAGATTGACAAAGTGATGGCAAACCTCTACCCAATAAGCTGGAAGGCTCTTGTGCATGGCGAGGCGTGATAGGGAGAGAGACAACAAAGCTCAAAGAGAGTGGCGTAAACGCAATCCTTTTAGGTTCAAGTGTAGCTCTAAGAGACAGGACTGCAACAAGAGGGGTATCATCTTTGATCTTACCCCTGAGTATCTTGAGCGTATCTGGACAGGAAAGTGTGCTATACTTGAGGTTGAGATGGACATCCTATCACACAAGGACAGTCTATACGCCCCTCAGCTAGATCGTATTGACCCTGACGGTGGATACGTAGAAGGTAATGTCGTTTGGCTCTCTCGTAGAGCTAACAATATCAAAGGTAATGCAACAATAAGAGAGTTAGAGGCTGTTGTTAAATGGATGATAGAGGGTTAAGCAATGAGTGATGTACTAAATCAAATAGATGCTATGGTAGAACGAATGGCGGATACTTACGGGCCTGTACACAAACAGGAAACAACTCAGCATGAGAAGCACTTAACTTGGGTAACGGCACACTACGCACAGGAAGTAGGCTTACCTTGCTCAGACGATACCAAAAACAACTCCGCTTATTTCGGGCAAGACTACAACAACTTTACTTTTAAGATAGGGTACAGGATTGGAGTGCATGAAGGTATGGCTAAAGGTAGGAGTGATTACAAGCAGGGCTATGAGGATGCGATGTCAGAAGTAAAGTCTCTTTTGGAAGGTAAGCTAGATGTGTAACAAAACGTACTGGTCAGGTTCACTGGATGCCTTTGCTGAATCAAAGGTAATGCAACCAACGTGCAACGAAAGCGTGGGAAGATGCCAACCTTGATGAGTACGAACTCGACGATGAGATCAGGTTCTAACATGCCAACACGTAAGCAATTAGAAGAAGAACTTGGGAAAGCATGGGCTGCGATGGCTAAGAAGGAAGGCCACGCAGCCGCTATCCCCAAGACATTCGTTGTATCCGAAAACGATAGCGATGCACGTGCTGACACGTTGCTTAGGCTTATGAAGAAGCGACCCAACGCAACTATACGCACCCTAACAGCGCAATTAAATACTACCATCGACGACACTCGACGTCGAATGGCTAACCTAGTGCGTCGCAACGATGTTCGCTACGTCAACCAAAGATATGAGGTAAAGAAATGACCACGCCAGAAACAATCAGCGACTTGAGAAAGTTTATTAAAAGCACACGCAGACAGCGCGATAGTCTATCTGAAAGGTACGGCTTAGGTGTGCGACCCAGCTATGTTAGCACTGACTTGGCTATCTTAGATGACCGCATTGAGCGTTACGAAGCAAAGATCAAACGACTGGAGCTAGACAATGGCAAGCTGGGCTAACGCATCCTATCTTAGAAAGCTAACTGACATGCAATTCAAAGGCACTGCATTAGGTTCGATCAATGATGTTGGTCATTGCTTGGATGATAGCACTGCCTTGTGGCTTATATCTAACGCGGAAAGCAGCGGCGTAAGCGTAGCTGAATGGCTAAGCGGTATCGTAAAGGATGCATATTGGGAGGATAGCAATCAATGACACCACTAATTACAATCATGTTAATGCACATTGGAAGTGAAACATACATGGCCCAGTTCGACAGCCAAATGGAATGCGGACGTGCGCTACTAGAGTTCAGCACAATCGCTAATGATCTGGAGCGGGAGTACGAAGGCGAAGCATGGGCGCAGTGCGTCAGAACATATGCACCCAGCGTGTCACCGAGGCCGAAAGCGCGTCCAATAGATACGTGATTTCGTGCGGGGCGCAGTGAATGCAAGTCGAATTGTTGGCGCAATTTGGCAGCGCATTGACCAATACAAAACCTTAATGGGATTGAACGCCCCGCTCGAACTAACTAGCACCCACAAATAAAATGCACAATCGTTGACTTGCTCAATTTAATACTGCACATAAGCTGCATGAAATCATATCTTGACATACTAACCGAGCGTTCAGAAGCAACTAAAGTTTCTTTGCTGAAAGCATTCAAAAGTTCTGGCGTACCAACGTCCACATACTACAGGACAATCAACGGTAACACAGAACTTAGATACGAGACTGCAAAGAAAGTGGTGAAAGCTATTGAAAAACTTTATGCACTTGAGCAAGCCCGTGGTGATACCAGAGAACTACGAGAGTCTGGTAACAGAATTGATCGACGCAAGATCAGAGCAAAGCATAAGCCAAGAAGCACTAGCACATAGCATAGGTTGTACTGTATCACTGGTGCATAAGTGGGAGACACACAAACGAATCCCTTCTGGGTTCATGCTGATGTGTTGGTTAGATGCTCTTGGGTACGACATCGAAGTTAAAAAAAGGACAGGCGAGATGTGATTCGTGTGAAGACACGGTCAGATATTTCGTTGCCATCCTAAAGAACGGGCATGAACGAACCACGCAGAAGCATTGGTTCATATGTATTAACTGTTACGAGAGAGACATATGGCAAACAAAAATAAGTCTAAGGGATACTATCACGAAAGAAAAATCGTGGAGTGGCTCACGAAAGTCGGCATCAAAACGAAACGCCAGCCCCTCTCAGGAGCGCTGGGCGGAGAGTATCGAGGCGACATCAAAGCCGAACTCATGGGACACGAACTGGTAGGTGAGATCAAGTACAGAGATAAGTCGAACTTCCCTAGTCCCTTCACTGTATTAGATGGCAGAGACTTTGCTATCTATAAGCGGCGCACAGGTGAGCCGCAAACCATCGTCATCTTTAAGGGTGACATATTTGAAATGCTAATGGAGAACCAGCATGACACAGAACCAAGAGATACTTAGCCACCTCAAGACAGGCGCAATCATAACCCCACTCGAAGCGTTGAATATGTTTGGCAGCTTACGCTTAGCTGGACGAATCTTTGAACTCAAGAAAGATGGATGGCCCATCTGCTGTGACCGCATAAAGCTAGATACTGGTAAGGTTGTCGGTCACTACTTCTTGCATGGTGATAAGAACTTATGGCCTGACCAATAAAAAATGGGACGCTTGCCACATCATAAAACAAGCGCCCCATAAGTCTAACAGGCAGTATGACCAACTCAGGTGGAGAACCGTATGATCAACTATGATCTTATCATAGACATTTCGCTCATGCCAATAGGGAATCCTACGGCAAAAGTTATTCTTATTGCGTTATCCACATACTCTAACGCAGAGGGCGAATGCTTTCCATCACAACAAAGACTAGCTGATGATACACTCCTTAATGTCAGGACTGTAGTCAGGGGAATCTATTGGCTTGAAGACAATGGGTTCATTCGCGTTACGAGACGACACAACAAGCCTAACTTCTATGCAATCACTTCGATGGAGGAAGACATGACTAACGAAATCGTTAAGAAAAATCCTGCTCGGCATGACAATCTGTCACCCGAAGTAGTAAGTAATATAACTAAGCTAGATATAGCTAGTAGTAGTAAAGCTATTACTACTTCGCATGACACATTGGCACATCCAAACAACACGCCAGTGTTTCAAGCATTCTGGGAAGCTTACCCAAGACGTATCGGTAAGGGTGCTGCACGTACTGCATTCAAGAAAGCACTTAAGTTTTCTAGCGCAGATGAAATCATTCAAGGCGCAATCGCGTACGCTATTCATTGCGAAGAGATGGGCACCGAAAAGCAGTACGTTCCACACCCATCGACATGGCTTAACGGTGAGCGATGGGAGGATGACCTAGAATCAGAGAAGACGGAGAGCAAGAAGACGATTGGATGGCTCAATGAATTATGATGAGCGTATGCAGTTTCTCAAAGATTGGTTTAAGTCTGACATCGTTAGCCGCTTCAACATGCCTCGCGATCTTGATCCCACCATAGTTGCAATGGATGTGATCGAGGCAATCAATCGCAACATCTCCGACGGTATTACGCGGGAGCGATTGAGTTCCCTCGTCGCCCTCACAGCGAAAGAGGTGACTCAATCTGCGCGAGGTCGGACGCTGCCATCTGTTAGGGACTTCTTAGAAGCCATGAAGAATACCTCTCAGAGCCACGGAGCGCGATCCTCAGAGCCTTCAAGCTCAATGTTTAACATGTACGCCATAAGCGCAGAGAGAATACGTCAGGGCAACGCTGTATCCGACATGTATTTGCGTGACCCTCACCGCAAAAAATTGATTGAGGAGTACAGCCTAACAGAAAAAGATTTCGAACCTTATGACAAATGGTTTGCAACCACTGCACATAAGCAGTAAGTTACACAAACAAAGGAGAACCAAATGATACGAACAGGATTTATCGGAGGCTCAGATTGCGTCCGCATTATGCAAGGCCATTGGCTTGAGCTATGGCAGGTTAAGACAGGCCGCAGTGAAGGCGACGATCTTAGCCGCAACATCGCAGTGCAGATGGGCCAATGGACTGAAGACTTTAACATCGAATGGTTTGAGATCGAGCATGACTGCGTGACTAAGGACGCGCAGAAAACATTCACTCAAACTATAGGCAATGTTCCAGTCAAAGGCACAGTCGATGGCATGTGGGATAACTCAATCATCGAGGCCAAGCACACCAACTCGATGAACAACATGGACAATGTGATTGAGTATTACATGCCGCAGATTCAAACTTACGCACACCTAGCAGATGCAGATGGCATCTGGATGTCGGTGATCTTTGGCAACAACAAGTGGGAGTCAGCTTATGTCGGCCGCAACAAAGACTATTTCGATTCGATGTGGGCGGTGGTGTCAGACTTCTGGGGTCACGTTGTACGGGATGAAGAACCGATTGGTATTAACGTACCGTCAATCATCATCGACAAGATCGAGGTGGACAAGATGGTCAAGCGAGACGCATCACGAGACAACCAGTTCATCGACGCAGCACACACATACTTAGAACACCAGTCAGCAGCCAAGACATTCGAGGGTGCAAAGAAAGACCTCAAGGCAATGGTGGCTGGCAATGAACGTGAAGTCTACTGCACTAACCTAACAATCAAGCGCGACAAGCGCGGCGCACTGCGCATCACACCACGCAAGTAAGGAGAACACTATGAGCAACATGAATATTTGGAACAACCTCTGCGCATCCGACCCAAAGTATCTCAAGAAGATTAGCTTTGGCGCACGTAGCTTTACAGCTATCGACCCGCAGTATCAGGTCATGAAGATGACAGAACAGTTTGGCCCAGTCGGTGAGGGCTGGGGCTGGCATAGCACAACAGAGATTGTGAACGTATCCAGCGGAGACAGCGCAGTCCTTGCTCATGTAACCGTATGGCACGGCTCACCTTCAAACGCATTCGGTGCCTTCACAGGTTGCCGCAAGTTCTTTGATGCAACCAAAGGCCGTATAGCTGAGGATGCACCAAAGATGGCTGTCACTGATGGCCTGACTAAAGCCCTGTCTCATATCGGATGTGATGCTGATATCTTCCTCGGGAAGATGGATGGCAACAAGTACGATGGCGGGGATAAACCGTCACCAAGTGGCAACAGTTGGTAGCAATGGGGTTAGTTCGCGAACTAGATTAATGGCGCCAACAACCAAAAAAATGATTCAACAAATACCCTGCCCTAAGTGCGCAGCTAAGGCAGGGGAATCTTGTGGGCATAGAAAAGATAAGCATCGAAGCCACAACGAACGAATGGTAGCTGCACACAAACACTACAACAAAGGAGCCAAAAGCATGGCAGACGATTACGATAACACAAACCGTGGCGCAGCATTCGCACCATTCCCAACGCAAGCCCTGATCCTTCAAGGCAAGCTTAACGACAACGGGCTTGATCGGAAGATTACACTGGTCAAAGATCAGACGCGCGATGGCAAGACTATCATCGAGGTCTATGAAAAGGTTGGTGTTCTCTTCGACAACGACAAGAAGGGCAATGAGGCAGCGCCTGATTACACTGGCCCAATGGGTGAGACACGTAGGCTGGCAGCATGGCGCAAGATGAAAGAAGATAAGCCATACATGACCTTCAATGTATCCGACAAACAGCAGGGTGGTGGTGTTACGCTACAGAAAATGGATGACAGCATTCCATTCTAAGCAAGCTTACCTGTAGATATAAAGTGGCGGGGCTTAGACCTCGCCATTTTTTTAACAGATGATGGAGAACACAATGACTTACACCCATGTAATCAAGGACGTGTGCGACAAGCACCTGATTGCAGAATCTATAATCATGTCAGAGACTAGAACCAGATCAGTATGTCACGCTCGACATGAGATAATGCACAACCTAAATGAGATTGGATACAGCAAGGTAGAGATCGGCCTTATCTTAAACAGAGATCATACGACTGTGATCCACGGGATCAGAAAACATCTTGGACAAGAAAAGAAAGTTAAACCAATGCCGCCGCTCGACAGAGAAAACAATAAGATGACAGAGTTTAGGTACAAGATACGCAAGATTGGAATGCCCGTAGGTACTATGAAGCTGTTGGTCCAAGAGCATCTGTCTAACGAAGTGCTAGATCACTGCATTTCAGAGGCAGCAGCCAACCAATACTCTAGCATGGCAGAATATTTTGCCGATGTAATAACTGAAGCCTACTTCTTGGAGAAAAAAAATGAACAGAGATAGTACAATCCAAATTGCTCAAGACCTAATCAATGGCGACAGGCAGGATACATACGGAAAAGCAGAAGAAAACTTTAAGCGCATAGCTGAACGATGGAGCCAGTTGTTAGGGATACAAATCAAACCTTGGCAGGTTGGCGTAATGATGGCTGACCTAAAGTTAGCAAGACTAACCAACGGCCCTAACCTAGATTCATTCATTGATGGCATTGGCTATCTTGCACTGGCTAGTGAATTGTCTAGCGCAGAGTAACCCTAAAGGTTTATCTTAACTCGACTAATCTCACCCGACTTATCGTCAAAGGTAATCGCTTGCATCTGTGACCTTGCAGTATAGGCATGATCTTTGGCGTACCTATCCCGCTTAGTAACAGCGCGGAGTTGTTCCCATTGAACGCCACCAATATCGGCTGACTTGTGGTGGTGAAGGTGACCAGTGTAATAAAATCTGTGTCGCGTTTCACCCCACAGCTTTGGGAACTCGTCAGCTAAAGACATAACTAAACGCTCTGGCTTTGCCCTGTCACCATGGTGGGCAGCTATCAAACACTTGCCGTGCTGATAAACAAAGAACTCACCCTCTTCACGTTGCACCTCGATGCGAGGGTGGGTTCGATACCGTTCAGCTAAAGAGTAAAGAACAATTAAGTATGCGTCTCGATCATGATTACCTCTAAGAACTGAAACGATTACCTTGCTGTGGTGCAGCAGTGCTATCTCAATACACCGAGCCAGACCTTGGATCATTGCAATGGCTGTCTCTTCAATCGTCGCCAAGACATCTAGCGCATGCTTACTTGCTGGCGTTGCATTCTCATTGTCATTGTGGTGCAGCATGTCACCAAGAACCAACAGCACTCCAGTACCAGACTTAGGTGATCTAATTACACAATCATTCATGCCATTTACAAGGCGATCAACAGTACCGTGCAATGTTTCGTTGTCTGTTCTAAGACCTGCGTGAATGTCAGGCATAGGATAAAGCGTAAGCAAACTATCAGAGGTTTCTTTGGGTGGCTGTATAATTGCTGGAGGATCAATGCCCTTCAATGTTTCTTTGATTCGATCTGCGCTATCCTCAAGATCAACCGCGCTTGCCTTTGGCATGGTGAACTGAACACTGGCATGTTTTGTTTTAAGCCAACCGCCTCGCACTTGCGTCGGGTCTTGAATGCCAACCTCATCTAAGGCTTGAGCAACACCGCTATCAAGTTGAATCTTAGCTTTAGCAAGGGCGTAATGTTGATGGGTCGTGCTGTGACTTTTACCCAGCGCACGTGCAGCCTTTCTAATTGAGCCATGTTCATGCACCGCATCCCATGCTTCTTGTTGCAAGTCGCTAAGGTCTTTGCTTGGGAGGGTTGGCTCCGACATTAGGGATCACAGCCAGCATCGAGCGCAGCAATCAAAGCAGCGCCAGTTACAACAGAACGGTTGCCACCGTCTTCGATCAGCGCCTGTGTATGTGTATCACGCAATGATACAGTGCCATCACAGATTGCGTTTGGACTGCTGACGGGCGCGCAACCAAGCGCGGGAAGCATCACCGTCGCTGCCACTGTCCACGGTGTCCATCCGCTTACGGGTTTCAACGTACTCATTCAATTCCCTTTCATGTTCTGCTTCTGCCTCGTCTGACTTTCCTCGAAAGTAAGCCGCGCCAAGCGCGACAACGATAGCTCCAGCGGCGTACAACCAAATCTTAAACCGCCCTATTAACGCCAGCCCGAAGCCCATGCACGTAGCCTTTCCTTGAGTATAAACATTGCCATCGCTCCGAATGCGAAGCAGCCAACCAGCACAACAATCTGCGCCGTGCCGTCAAGAGATTGCAGTGCAGCGATAGCACCACCCGCAGCAGAGACACCTTGGACCACCGAGGTTTGGACCGTGCGGCTCTGAGCGGGGCGTGTGCGCTGCTGTGAGGCAACCATCGGCGCTTGCACAACGGCAGGGGCTTTCGCTAACCAGTCACGCACAACAAATGTGGGACATGCTTTGTTAGCCACTTCATTGTGACCAATGGTCTTAACGATTGGATGCTCTGCCTTGAGGCGATCCATTAGTTCACGCAGTGCGCGATCCTGATCTTCAGTGAAGTTGTCCTCGAACTGGTCAGACACGTTGCCGCCATGCCCACCAAACAGAGAGATGCCAACGGAACCTGTGTTGTGGCCTTTAGCGTGCGCGCCTGTGCGCTCCAGTGGGCGGCCCTCGACTATCGTTCCATCGCGATCAATAAGATAGTGATAGCCAATGTCTGACCAGCCTCGATCCTCTACGTGCCAGCGACGTACCTCATCTACCTTTTGCTGCGACGTCTTACCTTCCCACCAGTTGGGTCGGGTTGCAGTGCAATGAATAATGATGGTGTCGATGTTTCTCATTGGTCAGCCTTTCCGCTCACATAGCCAGCCACAATCCCGATGACGCCTGTGATTGCCATTTGCAGCAGCTCGATAATGTTTGAATCAAGTTCGCCGTCAGCTTCTGCAGCCGCTTGGAACTCATCGATTACAATGATACCCAGCAACGCCATCAGGCCCGCCGCCAACACAAGAACAGTTATTCCGCGCAGGTGTCTCATTTTCTCAACGCCTCTTCGATGCCATCTAGTTTGGTAAACACAGCTTTGAAACTTTCTTGCAGTTGCTTGAACTCTCGGTCATGCGCTTCTTTGTTGGCAGCAGCCGTAGCCTTCAAGACCTCGATGTCGGTGTGGTGCCCCTGTAATTTGCTGTGCAGCGTGTAAACAAACGCGACCACTGGCACCACGATGTACTTCAAAAAGAGGTCAAGTGTTTCCATTGTCAATTTCCTACGGCGCTACAGGCCAAGCCACTGTGTTAGGGAAGCCATCCTGCTGTGGTACATCCAACAGTGCT
>ERZ1039804.2110-NODE-2110-length-10442-cov-15.716954_pt1 | contig 10442 bp, 19 predicted proteins | sample MGYA00383089_ERZ1039804 | MGnify/ENA primary metagenome ERZ1039804 (study PRJEB29581, sample SAMEA5548359) | metagenome | biome: marine; feature: coastal; material: water | depth 1 m | study: Short-term variability in the microbial, nano- and picoplankton...
TCTTCCGATCTCCCCAAAACCCCAAAACCCCAGACCATTGATTTTAATGATTGCGAATTGATTTATTTTAATTTGGGTGTTGAGAAAAGGCAATAATGATGGTTATTGATGGTGCAAAACAAAAAGCAAATTTATTCATAAAAGCAATACAGATAATTTAGATAGAGAGAAAGGAGATAAGAAGCTAGTTTGTATTTATACTTTTTACATAAACATCATGTAATAATCATCTTGAAGAGTTGCATCTTTTTTGCTAAGAAGGCTTTCAGAACATAGAGAACATGAAAGCAACCAAAGCGACCAAAGAGACAATTGATTGGTAAGCACCAGCGGGGGCAGCTGGGCTAGACTCAGCCTTGGCATCAGCGTAGCTCTTGAGAGCTGGCTTGGTGATGGTGGCAGAAGTGGTGGGAATCTCGATATATGAAGTTGCAGAAGCTCCCTCATAGATTCTAGCACCAGCCTGAATCGCAACATCTTTACCGAAGTCAGCAGGGTTTCTGCCAGTCTTAGGCAACTCCTAGTAGAAGTAGCATGCGTACTTGGTGTTGCCAGCGATTGTGCTTGCTGAGGCTCGGGATGCGGTTGGAACTCTAGTGGTGCCAGCAGTCCAAGTCTAGTCAGCAGTGTACTGCTTGATAGTAGGGTTCTGGGCGTCATACTTCTTTCCAACAACCTGGGCGTTGTCAGCGTTGGCACTATCCTTGCTGTTCAAAGACCAGCTCTCACCGGCGGGGTGCAAGTACTGATCGATGCTGGAAGCGAGAGGGTCAGCTCCAACGACAACATAGCAACCGATGGTCTCGTAGTTCTCCTTGGTAGTAATTGCACCGGTAGAGTCCTTAACTTGGCTAGAGCCAGTGTTGATAGTCAAGTACTGGTAGATGATGTCACCGGTCTTCATCAAGGAGTCGGGAGCATCAAGGGCCAAGTACCACCACCAGAAGTCAGACTCGGTCAGTTTGGGGAACTGGTTGTAACCGTGAGTGTACTCTTGGTTAGCCTTAAGCGAGGATCCCTGCTTGCTCACAGCACCTTCCATGGCTGAAGCGGGAGCCTCATTCAATCTGGTGGTGAAAGACTCAGCAACAGAGAAATCATTAGCTTTTTTGTCGTTCTCGACGGCAACCTGATCATCATCGTTGAATTCGGGTACCTCCTTAAGCTCTTCTGAGAATTCCAAGACTGGCTGGAACCAATCAACAAACTTCTCAGTACCGCAGTCCATCTTTTTAGCGTCGTTGTCTTTGTAGAATCTTGAGCCAAACTCGAGAGCATAGGATTTGTCACTGGTAACATCTTGATTAGCTTGCAAGACGATCTCGACTTCACAAGTCTAGGTCTCATATTCAACTGATGTGCCGTCAGAGAGAGTAACTACGCGATCTGAGGCAGCAAGCTGATAGTTAGCGGTGTTCCACCAGAAAGCTTGGTAAAAAGCTGTCTTCAGTTTGCCTTCTGAAAGCTGCATGAACCATTTCTTTTTCTGAACCTCGTCACCTGAACAAGCCATGTTCTGCTTAGTGAACCACTGAATGGCTTCGGTTGAGATTGGGTTTCCAACTTCAGTCTTGCAAGCAACAGCACCAACTTCGGGCTCCGCAACTCCTTCAGTAGTCTCGTCCCAGCTGATCCACTGGTAGACGACTTCTCCGGCTTTGAGAAGGTTCTTGGGCACTTCGACCACGAAGTTGAAGTACCATCTGTCCTTGGCGTCAGCGGCAGCGTCGTACACCTTATAACCACCGGTGACTTTTTGGAAGTATCTCATCTCGTCTGCAATGACTAATGGGGTGTCCTTATCTTCAGGTGCCTTAGATTTCTGGCCCTAGTTTTCAACGAAAGTGGCCTTGACATTGCCGAATGACTGAACACGCACGATCTCAGTGATAGCAGCTTTGTCCTCGACAACAGCTTCTTCGTACAAAGAGCCCAAGTCAGACTCGGGGAGGGTAAAGCTGCCTGTCTTGTCTTTAGAGCCAGTAGTCTTGAACTCAGTGGACGAATCGGAGTCGAAGAATCTAGCACCGAACTTGAACTAGTATTCGCCAAGGACTTCGTCACCTGATTTCATGGTTCTTCCCAAGTCAAAGACGGCAAGGCAAGGAATGATGTGGTTTCCCGCAGTGTCAGAATCAAAGACACCGTACTGACCAGAATCTCTGTCGAGTCCGTATGACTCCTTCTTCTTTGCTTTCTCTGCAGTGTTTTGAGCACTCATCTTTTTGCCTTTAATCTAAGGGGAGCTGTCATCCATAACCTCGCGTCCTTTGAAGGATTTGACCTCGGAGACGAAAGGATCACCGACCTTGCTGTAGCACTGAACGGTCTTGTATTCTTTCTCACTAGGTTTCTTGAACTGGACCCACTGCTGGACGGAGCTGCCAAGTTTGACAGCCTCTTTAGGGGCATCGACTTCGAAGTAGAAACCGATCAAGTCAGAGACTGATTCGTCAGTGGGGTTGGACTGGAATCCAGAATAGAAGTTCTGAGTGATAGGGGCTGACTGAGTGAAACCTGCAGCGTCTGCTTGCACAGTCTGAGAGTCTTCGATGAGGATCTGCACATCTCTGGTGATCGGGTCAAGAGGTTCCATAGTAGCTTTCTGTTCTTTAGGCATCTCGTACTTGGTAACTTTCTCGGCAATAGCTTTAGGAGTGGTAGTGACCTTATCGGCAAAGATTTTGAGTCCGATTTTGATGTCAAATTTCTTCTCAGCCATTTCAAGAACATCTTCCTGATCAAGGTTGATCATAGCAGTGCAAGTCAAGGTTTTGAAGCCATCAAGAATGCTATCTTTGGTGCCGTAGTTCTCGAGTTCATAGTTGCGTCTCCAAGTAGTATCCTGACGGGCGGCGGAGTTGAAATCTGCAGCAGCGACGCCAGTCTCAGCTGGATCGAAGTCACCAGTGAATTCTCTGACTTCCGCATTTAATGGGTTGCCAACTTCAACAGAGCATCCGAAAGTTTCTTTAGTAGTTCCTTCTTTATCACCATCATCGGTCTTTGTGACAAAGAATTGGAAAATCTGGCCATCTGGCATAGCAGTAGCTGGCAAGTCGGCAGCAAACTAGAGTTGATAGCTGAAGCTGTTAAAATTGGGAGCAACTCTGAAACCACCAGCAAGCTTGAGGAAGCCTTTGCCGGTAGAGCCGTCGATGATTTCGCTAAGGTCGAAGTCAGATGCCTTTGACCAGGCGTCAAGTGAGATGGGCTCGTCAGAGAAATCGTAAGCATCTCCAAACTTATACTCAGGTGCTTTAAGTTCGAACTCGAAAGAGTCTTCAACAACCTTTTTGGACTTGGTTGCATCACTGGCGTCGTTGAAGAGTCTGACACCAGTTTCGACCTCGTAAGTCTTTCCGAACAAAGCTTTGAATTCAGCGCCATACTTGTGTACCTGATCCCAGACAGCTGTGCAGGAGAGTTCTGAGACTGTGTCAGTGACTGTCTTGACGTAATCAGTGGCTTCGAAAGATTTTCTGAACAACTTCTTGGTAGCTTATTCAGCTCTTGTAATAGGAGCTGTATCAGATTTCATGTTAGCCAAACTCTTATCGGCTTTGGTGGTTGAATCGAATTTGTCTGCACTTTCCCAAGCGATGACTTCAGATTTTGAACCATCGGAATCTCCCACTTCAGTGTAGCATCCAACCGTAGTGTAGGGATCAGAACTGCCTTTCACTCTGAAGGAGAAGAACTGGAACATACCATCACCGTCCTTGACCATTGCGTTTGGTCCCTTAGTTTTGAAAGTGACCTGCAAAAGATCAGGGATATCTTGCTCCTTGACAGGCATGTACTTAATGTCAACATCCTGCTCGACAACGGCACTAGCATCAAGCGAGAGAGCTACCTTTTCGGCTTCACCAGCCGTGTTCTTCTTTGCTTCGACCTTCTCTTCGCCAACTTCGACGTTTTCGAAAGTAGATTTGGCAACAGGTTTCATCGTGAAAACTGGCTTTGACAATGTTGTGGTTTCATCTTCCTTATTGACCAGCTATTTGTAAGTAGTTGAATCTTCATCTTCATAGACAATGAGACCCAACTTCATATCGTAATCCTGGAAGAGTTCGGACTGGTCCTTATCGACATCGAGGATAAGTTTGCATTTTTGGGCCTTGTTCTTGGTCTTGGTTGCGATGTCAGTAGAAGAAGATGCGCCAAGTTTGTAGAATTTAGCACTCTTGGCAGGGTTGACGATCATGTCAAAATCAAGATTGTCTTCGTTGATTTCCCACCACGCTTTATCTGCAACAGGTTTGAGATCTCCGCCATTAAAGGCCCAGGTCTCAACACCATCTGGGTTACCAACCTACACCTTGCATTGCAAGCCAATGTTGACTGCTGAAGTTTTCTTTCCTGTCAGATAGGCGTATTAAACGATAACCTTTCCAGCATCAAGGGCTGCCTTAGGGATGTCAGCCTCAAAGATGAATTCGACCTGATCAGGAAGGTCAATTTTAGGGATGTTTTTGTAAAGGGCTTTCATGGACATGCTAGCAGTACCCGCGTAAGTACCTGCAGCAATTGTTGCTTCTGCTTTCTTCTCAGGAATAGGCTTTTGGATGAGATCTGCGACGTCGTAGTCATAGTCGAAATCTTCTTCATCGATATCATCGATAATATCAGCGAAGGCTTCCAAGAGTGCTGGGTCGAACCATTCCTCTTGCTCTGCACCTTATTCAAGACTGAACACTGAAATGAATTCAGGGACCTCAGCAAAGGTGGTAGCAGACTTGGAATCGTAGATTCTAGCGCCAGTTGTGACTTGCCATTGTCTATAGACCTTTTCAATATCACCAGATCCCTTAACCATAGCAAGGTCAGCCAAGCAAGACACAGTCTTGTAGCCATTATACTCTGTCTTAGTCTCGTAATCTTTCTTGTTGCGGCCATGAATGCTGAAACCGAAATTTTCTTCTCCAGCAGCCATTTTATCGGAGCTTCTTTGTTGACCCACAGTCTTGTCTTTACTGTCTTTATGCAAAAGACTACCTGCTCCTTCGAAGGATTAGATAGTAACATCAGTTGCATTGTCGACAGTGACACGGCAGGTCATTCCAATGCCAGGCTCTTCAAGATTATAAAGGTCCAAGAGCTCGACGTACTGCAGAACTTGTTTTCCCTTAGCCAAGATGGATGCGGGAAGGGTCAATGTGATATTGAAGCGGACAGCATCATCACCATAAGCCAAACCTGTCTCAAGGAGGTCGATTAAGATACCCTGTTCACCATAGTCAGACGAACTTGCTTTAGCGTCGATTTTAGTCACGTCATCGATGAATTAGTAGCCATCGCCAACAGGAACTGACAAGTAATCATCGACAGTGGCAATCTTGTTTTTAAACACGGGGGCTGAGATTACTAATGCTTCATCTGATGATGCAGCAGAGCCAGCAATAGCATTTGCACCGCCAACTGAGTTGATCTTCATGTTCCATTTACCGAACACAGATTCATCACGATCTATTCCCTTAGAGAACTCCAAGTCAAAGGACAAATCAATCATGTACATGCCATCCAACTCGCCAGGGACAATAACACCAGTAGAATCTGCAGGTGGAAGTTTGAACGTAAGGTCAGTAATTGCCACATTGTCTTTGTCTTCCACTTTGCAAGTATAAGTGAATTCTCCAGCGTCTTTCGGGACCGTCTTAATCTCGCAAGACATATTGATTGTTCTGGAAGGTCTATCGGTCTTAGTGATAGTGATACTAACTACCTTTCCTACTTCAATAAAGCCTGATGCACCCTAGACGCTTGTGTAGAAGGTAAGAATGTCTGGGTCCTTCACGTAGTCAGAAGGTTTCCATTCGACACCGGCTTGTTGCCATATATTGGAGCCACTGAACGCCATGTTGAAGAAACCGTCCTTGGCTTAGGTTGCATCTGACCCGGCAAGACCTTCCTCCCAGTAAGGGAATGGGAGGAAAAAGAGTTCGCTAGCAGCGGATTTATAGAGGGTGATTGAGGTAGACTTGTCCTTAGCAAACACGTTTACTCCATAGTCCATATCGTAAACGGCGTTCAGGGCTTCCGTGAAATCCGAGTCTTGATCTCTAGGAATGGTCATTTCGAAAATGCAAGGAATTGTCTAGCGTGTATTGTCAGCAGAAATCTTGACTTTGTAAAGCTCTGCGTCTTTATGCTTTGCGAAGACGCATTCTTTACCAATGCACTCTTCTCTGCAGGTTTGGCTGGATTCGCAATCTTTGTTATTGATCTAGAATTTCTCTGCTCCTGGGACATAGTCGGGACCATAATTTGCGACACCGCTGATACTTTTCAAATCGTTGAAGCAGGTGGCAAATAGAGGGTCTTAAAACTGGTTATCAATGTTGTCTAATCTGAGCCAGACCTGGAAGATTCTATCTTGGAAGTCATTCTCGAGAGATGGACCTGTAGGTAGATCAACTTCTGCTTTGATGATCAGCTTAGCAGGAATGGTCTCGTCTTTGCTAAGGAACATTTCTCCTTTAAGGTTGATTTTACCAGAGGGTGTCGATGCATCCTTGCCTGCTGTAGCGGTAATATTTGCGTAGGCGTCGAAAGTTTAAGAAACTTTCAAGAAATCTTAGGTTTGAGTCTCTGACTTCTTGGAAATATCAGCTGCGATTGTGGTATCTTCGTAAGTGATGGCTCCAATCTTGGTATCATCTTTTTTCGTCTTGTCTTTGGGGAAATTAAGAGAAGGGTTGATGACGCCGAAGAAGAATTCAAGATCACCTGAGAGAGCATCTTTATCGACAGAAGTCGTGTCAGTTGCAAACTTGGGGAGTTTGATTGAGGCGATACAGGTTACAGTGATACCCATTTAATCGTGACTTAATTTAGTGAAAGGCTTTTTGTTTGACTCCTGCTTAGAGAAGAAAATGCCATTTTTGACATCACGCTGGCTCTCAACTTTACCGTCAAAGATTGTTTGACCGTCTCTGGAATTCGAATCGCGTGTTTTGAGATCGGATAGAGCCCCCGCATCGTTGTTGCTACGGAAGTTAGTGACTCTGTAGATGAAGTCGGCAGCTTTACCTGAGTAAGTAGTCACGTTCATGCTAGTCTCACAAACAACAGTAGTCCATTTCGTGGGAGTGTTTTTGGGGCGGAAGGAGATGTACTGTGCCACAGTCTCATCACTCTCCATGGGAGAAGCGGAAGCCTAGTCAGAGGTCAAGTTGAATGCGAACATGAATTCGTCATCCATATTAACGTCTTCGTTGATAATGTAGACCATGTTGACACTCTGCTCGAGCGCTCTAGCCGCATCACCTTTCTCCTTCTGTTTTAGGAAGGCTTCTGAGACGACTCTAGCGGGCTTAGGAGGCTCGGGTGCGGATTCATCTTCGCCGAAGTCGTACTCAGCCTTGGCAATGGGTTTTTAATCAAAGCTAAAGACGCGAGAATTTCCTTCGCCATCGACTCCCATAAATTCAACAGTAGAGCGAACTGACATTCTTGTTTTGATGTTGACTTGGTCTTCTGGCACAAGGAAGAGACCAATACATGGCATCATGAGATCACTTTCACTATACCAACCTTCTTGTAGCTCTTTGTGGTAATAGAGCTCTCCAAATGGAGGAACTTCGTCTGCGAAGAGATTGATGAATTGCGAACTTTCTTCGACTTAAGTTCTGTTTAACATGTCTGCGGTGAACTCTTATTTCAAGAACCCGGGTTCATGTACTTGGGTGACAGTTCGTGCTTCAGAACTTGCATACCCTGTCCAAGAGGCTGGATCAGCAGAGATTGAGTTAGCACAGAAAAGGTCGACATCAAGCACGGAGCCTGCTACACCTGGTTTGGTGATGTCTTCCTGGATGAACTAGACAGTGGCTCTGTTGATAACGTCTTACATGCCTAAGTCAAGGACGGCTTTAGGGAAATTGTTCATAAACTTGACGGCAAGAATCGTTTCTGGTACATCAGGAGGAGGGATAAAGTAGCCGATTTCAAGCTGATGTCCGAGGAAAGATCCTTCAATGTTAATGTCTGCTTCGACATAGTCGCCGCTGCGAGGATCGAATGGCTCGTAGCCCAAGCTAAACTGTTCGTCGAGGAACTTTTCAGCGTCGAGTTCATCTTTGTTTGCAGCCATTTCCATAACTCTCTAACTGATGATAATAGGAACATCCATCTCAAGAGGCCTATCGCCGAAGACTGCAACGCCATTCAGTTCAGCACCGGCAACGACCTTGGCAGTGAAGCTAGCACCTTCCTGGATCTCAGGGTTATCGAACAAGAGCATCTAGATGGTTCCGACGCTTTCGACAATCTCGAATTCACACATAAGTGCAGTAGTGGTATCATCGAATGCAAATTCTTACAAGTCACCACCTTTAGGTAGGTTGAAGAAAGGAAGACCGTAGTCGATGGTCTACTTGCTGGCATCATAGGTTGTGGGCTATTCATCAAAAGCTTCTTTGAACTCAAAGCTGATTTCACCTGTAGCGGTAACACCTGCAGCTGTAGTGGCATCACCTGCAGCTGGAATGGTTTTAAGCGCTTCGTTGAAAGTTTTGATCAAACCGTTCAGGAAAGCAACCTAAGCGGCTTTATCACCCAATTTTGTAACTGTGTCCAATGTGATCGGTAATTTTGTTAATGGATCGATCAAAAAGCTGATATCACTACTTGCAGTGAAGGTTTCCTCGGTGAATGGGACCATCTCAGTAGGCGTGACGACTACATCCTTCGTGCTTGCGTCTCCATCCTTGGGCAAAGAGTTGTAATAAGCGACTGCCGTGTTTAGGTATGCAACCTAATTAGGAGGAAGACCTTTACTTATAATCATACCTAAATCGAGTGGTTTTTTAGTAGCAGGATCTACCAATTTGGAGATATCAGATGGTGTTGAAGGATTCCAGGTGGAAAGAGTGAAATCGGGCATCGCATTAAGTCTTCTACCTCCGGTTCCGGATTTGTCTGTCGAGACATCGGGAGATTTGTCTGATGAGACATCGGGGGATATGTCTGATGAGACATCGGGGGAAGCATCTTTAGGTCTATTAGCAAATTCATCTTTGTTGAAAGTTGAGACGTCCTTCTCGTAGATTAAGCCCCACATGTCAAAGTCTTTAGGGATCGAGCATTTGGCTGAGGGGTCAGTGCAGTAGATCTAGCTGTAGATTCTGAAGAAAACTCTGTTAGTCACTTCTTTGCAGTCAGGTTAGCTTTGGTCACAGGAGTAGATTTCATCAAGTGCTGCAAACTCATCCCACTCGGCCTTGCTTTGGTCCTCGAATGGGTTGAAGATCTGATCGTTGTACACTTTCTTCTCTCTTTTCTATCTGTAGCCCTTCTTGCCACTTGCAATGTCTAGAAGTGTAACCTCATCAAGGCGACTTTCATCGCCATGGAAGTTCTAAATCAGAGGCTTAGAGTTTCCGACTTCGGGCACTTGGCATCTGATACCAAGTGATTTTGATTCATTGCGCGGGTTCGGAGTCGTGGCCCAAATGTTGAGCTAGCAGCCCCCTGCAGCGTCTTTGCAGGCAGTCCAGTCTGCCTTAGGTATTTCGATGCCCATAGATCCGACCAACCTGACTGGTGTCTCCATGGTCACTTACTAACCGAAAGGCAATCTTAACGATGCTTCGACGTTCATGAACTTGGTTGAATCACTGTTTTAAGCAAATGCGTAACCAATTGGCTCGTAGTCCCAATCCTTGACTTGTGCGGCTTAAGAAATTGCAGCTTCTGTCATTGTTTGGTTTTAATTAATTATAATTTTGCATTGGCGGACGCCTTTTATACTGTTCGATTTCGGCTTAATAAAATTAAAACTAAAGCCTATGCCGATCTCATCTATCAATTAAGAGGCTGATGTACGTTCCCAATTTTGATGTACGTTCCCAAATTAAAAATGGCAGTTTGAAAAACACTCAATATCGGCAATACCTCTAACTATGAAAACAAATCAAAATAACGCTCCAAGAGCACTTGGCCTGACGTAGAGCCCCTTTGCTCTGATGCGCAGGTCGACCTTGGTCACTGACCGGCTGCGCTGCCGATTTTTGGCGTCAAGTGGGACAAAATGTGAGAAATATTATCCTATCTGACTCTAGAGGGAATTAGGCGCCAATCAGAGATCATTCCTGCCAAATACCACCTCTAGGTCATCAACATCAAACATAAAAATTAGGGGCTCTAAAAGCAAAGATCACAAGCGCTACTTGGAGGGACACAGATGACGCGCCGATGCAGACATGCGAAGCATACCAGGCCATAAAGATGTCTGTGGCAATTGCAATATTTGAAATGCATTCCTAAATCTATCACACTGTGAACAAAGTATGTTGTTCCCTAGCCAATGCAAATAATTCTATTGATCTATGCCAAATCTATCCTATCCTGCAAGCAATATTATCTCTACACACACACACACACACACACACACTCAAACTCTCACATACACACTCATGGGGTTTTGGGGTTTTGGGGAG
>ERZ1039804.2111-NODE-2111-length-10437-cov-6.693412_pt1 | contig 10437 bp, 8 predicted proteins | sample MGYA00383089_ERZ1039804 | MGnify/ENA primary metagenome ERZ1039804 (study PRJEB29581, sample SAMEA5548359) | metagenome | biome: marine; feature: coastal; material: water | depth 1 m | study: Short-term variability in the microbial, nano- and picoplankton...
AAAATTTTACTATTCTTTGATAAATGAATTACCATATTTTTGTTACAACCATAAAAAGCATTTTCACCAAATCTAGCTATACTATCAGGTATTGTGACTGTCTCTAAAGAACTACAATCAAAAAAAGCCCTATCACCTATACTAGTTACACCATCAGGAATATCAATTCTATTTAAAGAATCGCAATACATATAAGCGATTTTATAAAGATATTAACCCCCTTTTATCTTATGAAACTGTGTTCCTGGCTGAAATGAGACATAGCCTTGTTTGGTTTTTCTGATCACTACCGAATCCGAAAGCAATTCAAATTTTTTAAAATCAATAATTGTTTCAGGGTTAATAGGTTTCCCTTTATATCTAGTTTCAAAATGTAAATGACTTCCTCTTGAAGCTCCTGAGTTGCCTCCTCTAGCAACAGCTTGTCCCGGATCAACAATATCTCCTGGTTGTACCATTATCTTGTACAAATGTGCATAAATAGTTTCCAATCCATTATTATGACGAATAATCAATGTTCTACCGTAACCTCCAGTCCACTTAGCCAATCTAACAACTCCTCTAAATACACTCCTGACAGTATCTCCTCGAACTAAATCAATATCAATACCATTATGAGGTCTGTCGTTTCTCCAACCAAACCGTGAAGTTACAACACCTTCTATAGGATGCTCATATCCACAATTCATAAAATTATCGGTTAAACTTAGAGTTGTTTCAGAATCATGACGACAAATATCTGATTTGTAAGGATGTGGCATTAATGTATTCCAAGACTTGTAAACATCGTGTGCAGGATATGGATTAGTATCGATTGGCCAAGGTGCGCCATATTCTTCATTAATTTTTAAGCTAAGCAAATCGATCACGTTAGAATCGATATTCTCCTTTTCCAGTAAGCTATCAACCAAAAGTATTAAATCGGCTTTCACCATGCCTTTTTCGAGCTTAACTTTTAAGGCATCAAAGTAATTTAAAGCAACAACTTCGTTGGATACAGTATTTACTACACTAGTACCTTCACCTCCGAGGATATTTCCAAGAAACACAATACATAAAATTGCAACAATACCATTCCTTACGTTCTTCATCTTAGTCCATTTTTCACAGCGGGGACGCAAGATACGTACTTTTTTATTAACAAGACACCCTTAGTTTTGATGCAACTTATTGATTTACTGTTTAAAAATGACTTAGAGTCATTGTTAATAAGTGATTGGAGAAAGATTAATAAACTAAGAGTTTTTACCATTAGAGAAAAAGCCAAATTTATGTAAGTTTATTAATATTAACTGATTCGCAAGAGAACCGGTGCTAATCCCTTTGTAAATATGTAGGAATAATAATTTAGTAGAAGTAGCGGCATTAAAACCTTAGTTATAAATCTAAATAAATTGAGTTACTCTAAACGAAACCGAAGATATTTCGGCAAAAGTCATCAATCATTAAAAAATCCGAGAATTATTTATAATCATCAAAAAAACTAACGCATATCCTTCAGCTTCACTCCATCATTCCCGATCACAATAGGATTATCATCCGAAATCCTTTTCTCTTCAGGACCATTCTCTAGCTTCAAAACTCCTCTAGGACAAACAGCTGAGCAAATACCACAACCAACACAACTCGACCGTATTATATTCTGACCTTTTTGGGCATAAGCCCTTACATCAATCCCTTGCTCACAATATGTTGAGCAATTTCCACATGAGATACATTGCCCACCATTGGTAGTAATTCTAAACTTCGACTTGAATCGTTGAACAATTCCCATATAAGCAGCTAATGGACAACCAAACCTGCACCAAACTCTGTTTCCAAAAATTGGATAAAATCCAGTCCCAATAACTCCTGAGAAAATAGATCCAATAGCAAATCCATACCAAAAACGTATATCTTCTGCCCTCATTCCTAAAAAGTATTCCGATCTAGTCAGCGCACCAATCGTCATAAAAATGGCAAAAACAAAAACCGTATAAATAATGATTCGCTCAAACTTCCAAGCATTCATGCTTTTATCCGAATGCTGACGGTAAGGATCTCCAACCGTTTCAGCCAAACCACCGCAACCACAAACCCATGAGCAATACCATCTTTTCCCAAAGAAGTAAACCATTACAGGCACAACAACTAAGGTTAACACAATTCCCCATACCAACATAAATAAGCCAATCGAACCAGCGTCTTTTAACGCTTTAAAATTCCAATCAAAAAAGAAATCATAATCTAACGGCCACGCATTTTTAAAGTCATACCAAGGCAATTTAAACCGCACCAATATCTCAGGAATTAAAAATGCAAAAGCAATTTGAAAAAATAAAACAGAAATCGTTCGAATAATTTGATACTTGTTATGGCGATACTTAATTAACATTCGAATCCCCATTACAGTCATGAACACACAATACATAAAACCGTACAAAAACCATTCACTGGCAGGATTAGCACTCAAGTACAAACTAACATTGTCAACCAGCAATATTTGATTCACCGCAAAATCGGGCATAAAATAAAGCACGATATAAAAGGTCACCAAATAACCAAAAACCAGCCAAGCAATCCAACCTTTATTTGTTGCCTGATTTTGAAAAATCGCATCGTTTTTGATTCCTGCAGGACCATCTGTTTGAATAGCCGGTAATAAAAAGATTAACCCCCCCAAAATTCCCAATCCAAAAGTTAACCAAAACAATGTTCCTTTATTTTCAGCAACAAACCCAATAGCAGAGTTCCGAATTAATGGATAAGCATATTGCCCATGTTTCTTAGTGTCTTTAATCCAAAGTACCTTACCCCATTCGTTTTCAATTTTTTCTTTCGACGCACCAGCTTCCTCTAGTGATTTAATAATTGTACGATGGTAATCGTGCGATGCCTCAATAACGGTTAATAAAGCGGCAGATAATTCAAAATGAGAATTCCACTTCCCTACGATCTTATTTTTACCTTCTTCAGCTATGAATTCACTTTTAATCCACTTGTCAGCTAGGAATTTTTCAAACTGAACTTCCGTAACTTCAAAAGTTCCCAAAAACGAAACTGCATTAAACAATGTAAAAGCTGTAAGGAACATAAACAGTCCTGCATTTTTAATACTCTTCATCATGAAATAAATTTTAAAATGCGTTTCCAACTTTTTTTCTTTGGTTGAATCGTTGTTCCATTTTCTGAGTTGAATTTGGCAACAATTTCCAACTCATATTGTGTGTAAAACTCAGGATCGAAGTTTGCGTCTTTTAGATGTTCCAAAACCATCTCTATGGATGCCAACTCGTTTAACCAACCATCAAAAACGTTGTGGCGTAATCGTATTCCAAAAGTATTTATTCCAATAAATTTTCTCGATTTTTCTTCAAACACAAAATGCATACACATTTTGCCTTTTTCGTGTTCCCAATAAAAGTCTTTATGACCCTTTGAAAGTTTTGGTAAAACCCATCCGTAGGTTTGATACTCAATGTCAAAAAACTTTGCCGAGTTGAACCAATTACCAGGGGTATATTCGCAAAGATTACCCGTAATAGTTTGCGCTACAGTTTCACCCATTATCCTGCCGGTGTACCAAACTTGCTCTATCGAACGGCGACCAAGGACTGGATTTTTAAACTCAGCACAATCACCAATCGCATAAACACCAGGAATGTTCGTTTGTAAATCTTTACCAACCAAAATACCACGATTTGTTTCGAGTTCGGTATCTTTTAGGAATTTAATATTTGGAGAAACTCCAGCCGTTAAACCAACCCATCCACATTCAATAATATCTCCCGATTTTGTTTTTATTGCTTTTACGCGTCCAGTTCCATCATCGATAATCTCGTTCAGTTCCGAACTTAATCTTAAATCCACATGATGTTCTTTCATGTGACGTGCAATCAGGTCCGATTCTTGTTTGGGTAAAACATTGCCCCAAAACTGATTTTCACGCACCAAAAAAGTAACCGGTATATTTCGGCTCAATAACATTTCGGCCATCTCAACGCCTATCAATCCACCTCCCACAATTACTCCTCGAGTAATGTTTTGCGTGAATTCTTCCATTCTTACTAAATCTTGTTTACTAAATAATCCTCCCACTCCATCTAAATCCTGCCCTTTCCAACCAAACTTATTAGGAGTTGAACCAGTTGCTAAAATCAGTTGATCATATTTTAAGCATGATCCATCCGAAAACTTTAAATTCTTATCCGAATAATCAATCTTTTCAACGTAGCCCTTTCTTAAATCAATCCTGTTTTTCTTCCAAAACCAAGGTTCGTAGGGTTGCGTGTGCTCAAACTTCATGTGTCCCATATAAACATACATTAGGGCTGTTCTGCTAAAAAAGTAATCGGTTTCTGCCGAAATTAACGTGATTTGATAATCTGAATTTTTTCGAATATGCCTTGCTGCAGTTACTCCGGAAATTCCATTACCTATAATAGCAATATGAGTCATTGGAATGATTTAACTTTTAACTGAGGTAAATATCATTTTTTTAATCCTACTAGTCTGTCGGTGTTCCGACAAATCTTTATCCATAAATAATCGACATTTACAACGGTAACAACCTACGGCTTTTAAAAACAATTGTTTCGTGAAAAACATACTTACTATTGCATTATTATTCAACTTGTTAAACAATTCGTTTTCGAATATCCAAGTAGATTCATTCTTAAAATCTGTGGTGAATAATGGGCGCGTTAATTACGGCTTGATTCAAAAAGAAAAAACAAAACAATTAGATTCCTTAATTCAAAATCTAAATACCGATCTCATAAACAGCAACATTACGCAATCAAAAGCAGTTTACCTTAATTTATATAACCTCTTAGTAATAAAACAAATTGTTACCAACTACCCTATTAATAGCCCTAATGAAATCCCTGGCTTTTTTGATAAAACAAAGTTTACAATCAAAAACAAAGCTACCACTTTAAATCAGTTAGAAAACAAAATCATCCGACCAACTTATAAAGATTCTCGAGTACATTTCGCTTTAGTTTGTGGTGCAAAAGGCTGTCCTCCAATTCAGCAATTTGCTTTTTTTACCGATTCACTGGATCAGCAATTGGATAGCGTAACTATTACTGCCCTAAACGATCAAAGCTTTATTCGATTCCAAAAAACAGGGTTTGCCGAAATATCCGAAATATTCAAATGGTACATAGCCGATTTTGGAGGCAATGAAAAAGGAATCAAAAACTTTATCAATAAATACCGATTAACAAATAAAATCACAGAAATTAGCTATTACAATTACGATTGGACATTAAATGATTTTAAAACAGTTTCGGGATCAAACGTAGCTACTTATACTCCATCGGTATTGTTAAAAAAAAATCAATTTGAAATTCAGTTTTTCAACAATCTTTACACACAAACAGCTTGGCGAAACGATCAAGGAGAATTACAAAAACTAGGTTCGCGTGGAAGTTGGAATACTTTAATGATGACTTTTAATTACGGAGTTTCTAAATCCGCTCGATTCAATGTAGGACTTGATATTAACCTTCGCTCTACACATAATGACACGGAGGACAGTAAGGCAATTGATATTTTCAAATTTGATCAAAACGATCAAAGCCGAACAACCATTTCTACCATAGGACCAAAAATCAAATGGAATCCCATTAAAAAAATCACCAATTTCTCCCTACAATCTGCCTTTTGGATTCCTGTTGCAGATAGCTTAGAAAACAAATCCAATCGACCTTGGTTGGATTACGATCGCTATACCTGGTGGACACAGTTATTTTACGACAAATCAATTGGTGCAAAATATCAGTTCTTTGGTGAATTGGATTTCTTACTAAGAATTCCTAAAATCGGATCAAACGTCCCTTCTTCCGAAATCATATTCTCTACTCCAGTAAGTATCTTTATCAGTTACTTCCCCTCTCCAAAAAGCACCATTTATGTACAATATCAATACGCACCAACAATTACCAGTTACCCATCCTTTTATATGCAAGCAGGAATTGGTGGGAAATACCAAGTCCTACCCCAATTGCAAGTCGAAGCATCTTACACCAACTTTTTTGCTGGACATACCCAAGGAGCTGGGACTACTTTTAATGTAGGCTTAAGGTATATTTCGAAATAAAGCAGTTAAATAACCAACTCAATTGGATACTTTCCCTACTTATGAACAACCGCTAATTTTGTTGATTATTAATTAATAAAAAACCTTGCTTCTTTTCAAAAACAGCGGTATTTTTGCGCCACACATTTTAACCACAATCATGAATAGAGATTCTCAAATTTTTGATCTAATCAAACAAGAAAACAAAAGACAATTAGATGGTATCGAACTAATTGCTTCGGAAAACTTTGTTTCAGAACAAGTTATGGAAGCAATGGGAAGTATCTTAACCAACAAATATGCTGAAGGTTTACCCGGTAAGCGTTATTATGGAGGTTGTGAAGTGGTTGATCAAATTGAAACTTTAGCAATTGATAGATTAAAGGAACTTTTCGGAGCAACTTGGGCTAACGTTCAACCGCACTCTGGTGCACAGGCTAACATGGCTGTTTTTTCAGCTTTCTTAAATCCTGGAGACAAAATTTTAGGATTCGATTTATCACATGGTGGTCATCTTTCACACGGTTCTCCTGTAAACGTTTCTGGTAAATGGTTCGACGCTAACTTTTACGGTGTTGAAAAAGAAACTGGATTAATTGATTTTGATAAAGTTGCTAACCAAATTTTAGACTTGAAGCCTAAATTGGTTATCGCTGGAGCTTCTGCTTACTCAAGAGATTGGGATTATGCGAAAATGAGAAAAGCTTGTGACCAAGTTGGAGCTATGTTATTAGCTGATATCTCTCACCCATCTGGATTAATCGCAAAAGGCTTCTTAAACGATCCAATGCAAGAATGTCACATCATTACTACTACTACTCACAAAACTTTAAGAGGTCCAAGAGGTGGAGTTATAATGATGGGTAACGATTTCGAAAACCCTTTCGGTTTAAAAACAATGAAAGGTGTTACAAAAAAAATGAGTCAAGTTTTAGACGGAGCTGTTTTCCCTGGAACTCAAGGTGGACCTTTAGAGCACGTTATCGCTGCAAAAGCAATTGCTTTTCAAGAAGCGTTATCTGATGACTATACAGATTACATGAAGCAAGTGAAATTAAATGCGTCTGTAATGGCTTCTGAAATGATCAAAAAAGGATACTCTATCATATCTGGAGGAACTGACAACCACTCAATGTTAATCGATTTAAGATCGAAAGACATTTCAGGTAAAGTTGCCGAAGCTGTTTTAGGACAAGCACATATTACTACAAATAAGAATATGGTTCCTTTTGATGATAAATCTCCTTTTGTAACTTCAGGTATCCGTTTTGGAACAGGAGCCATTACATCGAGAGGTGTTAATGCTAACGAAATCGTAGAAATCGTTGACTTAATCGACGAAGCCTTAATGAATGCTGGCAACGATTCAAAACTATCTGCGATAGGACAAAAAGTAAATAGTTTGATGGTTGGTAAACCATTATTTGCTACTCCAGTTATTGGATAAAGTTTATGCTTCTGATTAAAAGATTAGTTATTTTAAAATCCCTCAGCGAAAACTGGGGGATTTTTTTTTATTACCTAGAAGTAATAACAATTTTAACGAACTCCTTTGTAAATAAACGAACCCTTAAGAGAAATCTCTCGTATGAAGATTATTTTTCAACCACTTAAAAACATAAAAGCTTTGTGAGCAAGTCATGCAAACAAAAAAAGTTTTAATAACACTTACTTTTAATGAAGTTTAAAGATAAGCATCTTCTTTTTAAAGTGAATTATGATGTTTATTTTGTCTAATGAAAAGGTGTAATAAATAAACAAAACTAGTATATTAGTACCACTTCACTCAGCATTACAATTGACCATGAAAGGAATTTTACTTAATAATTTAGGATCGCCAGACTCTACAGAAATTAAAGACGTTAAAAAGTATTTAGGAGAGTTCTTGATGGATGAACGCGTTATAGATATTGCTTATTGGAAGCGGTGGTTATTAATTAATGGAATTATTTTAAAAGTACGTCCTAAAAAATCAGCCGCTGCTTATAAAAAAGTTTGGTGGAAAGAAGGTTCTCCACTGGTTGTAATATCAAAAAGGTTTGCTGAAAAAATTACTAAAAAAATAGAAATACCGCTTGCTCTAGCAATGCGGTATGGCTCTATGTCAATGGAAAAAGGCATAAAAGACTTGGTTGAACAAGGTGTTACTGAAATATTTTTAGTACCACTATACCCTCACTATGCAATGTCGTCTTACGAAACAGTAGTCACAAAAGCAGAAGAAATTTTGGCAGATAAATATCCGAATATTAAACTAGATGTCCTGCCTCCTTTTTACAATAAACCCAGTTATATTAAAGCGATGAGTAACAACATTGCAAACCACCTAGAAAACTTTGATTACGATCACATACTTTTTTCTTACCATGGGATTCCTGAGCGTCATATTTTAAAATCTGACGTAACAAAAAGTCATTGTAAAATTGATGGTTCATGCTGTGAAAGAAACTCTATTGCCCACCACTCATGTTACAGACATCAGTGTTTTGAAACCACAAAAGAAATAGCAAAAAAATTAAATCTGAAAGAAGGTACTTACAGTAATTCTTTTCAATCAAGACTATTAAAGGATCCGTGGCTAAAGCCATATACAGACTTTGAACTAGAAAAATTCCCGGTTGAAGGAAAAAAGAAGCTTGCGGTTATAACACCTGCATTCGTGTCAGATTGCTTAGAAACATTAGAAGAAATTGCAATGGAAGGTAAAGAAGAGTTCTTAAAATTTGGAGGAACCGATTACAAACATATTCCTTGTATGAATGATAATGCTGAATGGGTAGATGTTATGGTTTCTTGGATTAATGAATGGAAAACATCTTAACTAAATAAAAACTAATTATTTAATTCAACTTATGAAAAACTACTTAATAATAGGAGGTTCATCAGGAATTGGGAAATCTTTGGTTAATCAATTAACATTAAAAGGTTTTAATGTTTTTGCAACCTACAACAAAAGCGAAATTAACGATTCTTCACCAAATGTGCACTACCATCATTTAGATGTAACTCAAGAAGTTCTTGACTTATCATTTTTACCTGATCAAATAGATGGATTTGCATATTGCCCTGGAAGTATAAATCTTAAGCCATTTCATCGTATCGAGCCGGTGAAATTTTTAGAAGATTATCAACTTCAAGTAATTGGGGCTGTAAAAATATTGCAGCAAATACTTCCGAATCTAAAAAAATCAGACTCAGCAAGTGTTTTATTTTTCTCTACTGTTGCAGTTCAAACCGGTTTTAATTATCATACGCAAGTTGCGGCCTCCAAAGGTGCAATTGAAGGACTAACTAAATCTTTATCGGCAGAATTAGCGCCTAAAATCCGAGTAAATGCGATAGCACCTTCTATAACAAATACTCCTTTAGCTTCTAAATTTTTAAACTCAACCGATAAAATTTCGGCTAATTCAGAGAGACACCCCTTAAAGAAAATTGGTAGTCCAGATGACATTGCTAACATGGCATCATTTCTATTAAGTGAGGAATCATCTTGGATTACAGGTCAAATATTAAAAGTTGATGGTGGAATTTCATCAATAAAAACTTAAGAAAGATTTCTTCAGAAAAAAAGCGGTTTTTATATATTATTAATTCTCAGCAATTTATAGCTCAAAGTCTAATTAGACCATTTTTTTAAGCTGAAGTGCTGTAAACGAATAATTATTATGATTAAAATAATCTTAATCTTACTAGGGATAACGATTGTAGCATTTATTGCTGTTCAAATATTCGCTATGAATTCACAAAATAAGATTGAATCCTATTCATATACACTAGAAAAAAGTTTTGGAACATTCGAAATAAGAAGCTACAAAGCCAGTTTATTTACCTCAGTAAAACTACCTAGTAAAGATTATAAGAAGGTATCAAGTAAAGGGTTCTCAATTTTAGCAGAATACATATTTGGAGGGAATGACAAGAACGAGAAGATATCAATGACTTCTCCAGTGACAATTTCATTAGAAGATACTATGACAATGATGTTTTTAGTACCAAAAAAATTCAACAAAGAATCATTACCTAAACCCAATCAATCCATTATTGAATTCACAGAAGAACCTGAAAAGACTGTAGCAGTAATCACCTTTGGAGGTTGGGCAAATGATGAAAACATTCAAGTTTATAAAAAAAAATTAATCAACTTATTAAAGGAAGAAGGTATTAAGCACACAAATAAATTTTCCTTTCTCGGCTATAACCCGCCTTTTGAAGTTTTTAATAGAAAAAACGAAATAATTGTAGAACTCTAAAGCTGCTAATATTTAATTCAACTTTTAAAGTGCATTTATTGGCAACAAATTCTGATACTGGAGTTGCTACCTTTAATGAGAGATAAAAGTTAAGATAGTTGAAGTTGGTTTTGATAATTA
>ERZ1039804.2114-NODE-2114-length-10429-cov-9.259688_pt1 | contig 10429 bp, 10 predicted proteins | sample MGYA00383089_ERZ1039804 | MGnify/ENA primary metagenome ERZ1039804 (study PRJEB29581, sample SAMEA5548359) | metagenome | biome: marine; feature: coastal; material: water | depth 1 m | study: Short-term variability in the microbial, nano- and picoplankton...
TACTTAGATTGGTTAAAAGATAACCGATTTACTGAATTAGATGAAACTACTCCAGACGAAAGAGACGAACCAAATTACTACAAAGAAGCATTGAAGTTATTCTTAGAAAAGAAAACAAATGATGAAGAGTACAAATTTTATCAAGATTTGATATACCTATCTTTTGAGAATAGCAAACTATCTCTTTGTGAAAAATTAAAACTAAGAAGAGCAGACTTAGATGTGTATCTTGCTCAAGCCAAACAACTAATAAAAAATGAATACATTTATCTTATCAATAATTAGCCTTGCAACTATCTTATTTTTAAAGGATAGTTTAAACTTATTTTTTTACATTAAAATTTATTTAGGTTATCCATCAACAGAAGAAGTAAAACCATTCGACTGTTATTTCTGTCTTATAATGTGGACTTTTATAATTGTAGCAATCTTATCACTTAACTGGGTAATGATTCCAATCGGTTTCGTAACTGCTAAAATAATTGACAAAATATGGAGTTAAAAGATTTCAAAGAGAAGCTGGAACAGAAGCAAAAAGGAATGAACATTGCTTTATCCTCAGCACAAAGAGCATTCTTATACGGAAGTTATTACGAAATTACTGGAAGAACTGCAAACATTAATTGCTCTTCTTGTGATTCCTATACTTACAAAATACTGCTCAACTATCTAAAGATTTTAGAACCAAAAGAAAATACTATACAAGAGCAATACTTTGAGAAGTTTAATAAGCCAGTACCGAACAGATATAAGAATGATGTTGAATGGATAAAAAGTAAACTATGAAAAAGAAAGTAAAAATATCAGAGGTTAAAAATAACCCAAACAATCCAAGATTGATTAAGGATGACAAATTTAAGAAACTTGTTGCAAGTATTAATTCGTTTCCAGAGATGTTGGAGAAACGACCAATAGTTGTGGATGAGGATTTAATGGTGCTTGGTGGAAATATGAGGTTAAGAGCAAGTCAAGAGGCTGGATTAAAAGAAGTGTGGATTGATATTGCAGAAGGCTGGAGCGAAGAACAGAAAGCAGAGTTTATAATAAAAGATAATGTAGGCTTTGGAGTTTGGGATTGGGATATGATTGCTAACGAATGGGATGTTGAGCAAGTGGAGGAATGGGGATTGGATTTACCTTTAGATTTTGATGATGGAGAAGAAATAGAAGCAGAAGAAGATAACTACGAAGTACCTGATGAAATACATACAGATATTGTTCTTGGAGATTTGATTGAGATAGGAGAACACAGATTGCTTTGTGGAGATAGTACTGATTCAGACCAAGTGGCAAAGTTGATGGATGGGGATAAAGCGGACTTAGCACACAACGACCCTCCCTACGGAATGAAAAAAGAAAATGACGGAGTATTAAACGATAATCTTAACTACTCTGACTTGTTAGATTTTAATAAAGAATGGATAGCTTTACAATTTACTCACCTTAAAGAAAATGGCTCTTGGTATTGCTGGGGGATAGACGAGCCTTTAATGGATATTTATAGTGATATATTAAAACCATACATAGCACAACAAAAAGCTACCTTTAGAAATTTAATAACTTGGGATAAAGGGAACGGACAAGGTCAAAACTCAGATAATACAAGAAGCTACGCAACAGCAGACGAAAAGTGTTTATTTGTTATGCTTGGGGTTCAAGGGTTTAATAATAATGCAGATAATTACTTTGAAGGCTTTGAAAGCATAAGAGAGTATCTTAATACTCAAAGAAATAAATTAGGCTGGAACGTAGATAAAATTATAAAAATAACTGGTAAAACTTCGGCTTCACATTACTTTTCTAAGAGCCAATGGAACTTTCCACCCAAAGACCACTATAACTCTATAAGGGAAGCAGCTAATGGGGAAGCTTTCAATAAAGAATACGAAGCTTTAAAAAAAGAATACGAAGCTTTAAAAAAAGAATATTATTCTACAAGAGCTTATTTTAATAATGTTCACGACAATATGAATAATGTTTGGCACTTTGATAGGCATATAAGAAAAGGGAACGAAGGAGGACACGCAACACCTAAACCGATACCACTATGCGAAAGAGCCATAAAATCAAGCTGCCCTGATAAAGGATTAGTGTTAGATGTGTTTTTAGGCTCAGGCTCAACAATGGTAGCATCACATCAACTTAAAAGAAAATGCTACGGAATGGAATTAGACCCAAAATATTGTCAAGTAATAATTGACAGAATGTTGAAATTAGACGATTCTTTAAAGGTTAAAATTAACGGAAAAGAATACGTTAAAACAGAGAAATAACAATGGCAAAAGAAGATAATTTAGTCAAGTTTAAAAAAGGTCAATCAGGTAATCCAGCTGGTAGACCAAAGAAAGTGGAAACGGTTTTGAAGAATTACTTTTTTGATGAGCATAATTTAAAACTAAGCAAAACTCAAACTCAAGATATTATAAGAGTTATTTTGGGAAAAACAAGAAGTCAGCTTGTGGAGTTAGCGAAGAATGATGAGTTACCTTTCTGGGTTTCATTGATTGTAAACAAAGCACAAAGAGATTATAAAAAAGGCTCAATGCACGTTCTGGATGTTTTATTCGATAGAGTTTATGGAAAGCCAAAAGAAGAAATAGAAACTACTAACTCGACAAATATACAATTACTGCAAAACAATCCATTGAATGATTCAGGTTACAACAGCACTGAACAAGATAACCAGTAGTAACAAAAAAATAACGGTTGTTCAAGGAGGTCAAGGTGCTTCCAAGACTTTCTCTATTCTTATGTTATTAATAGACCACGCTTCAAATGTAGAGGGTAGAGAGATTCTTATTCTATCAGCTGAACTTACCAAGATGAGGTTAACGGTAATTAAAGACTTTGTTAAACTTATGCAGATGTTTGGAATTTACCAAGATAGTAGATTCATTTCGGGAACTCTTTACAGATTCCCAAACGGAAGTTTTATTAAGTTTATAGGGTTGGATAAGTCAGATGTTGGAAAGGGATTAAGGAGTGATGTGGCTTACTTCAATGAGGTTAACAAAATTGATTCAGAAACATACCGACAAGTAGCGAGTAGGTCAAAGAAAGTTTATGCCGATTTTAATCCAGATGCTGAGTTTTTTATCCATACCGAAGTTATAACAAGAGAGGATTGCGACTTCTTAAAACTTACTTTTCAGGATAACGAGATGCTGGACAAAGGAGAAAAGGAAGAGATATTAAGATACAAGGAATTAGGTTACAATGAGCAAGGGGAAGTAATCAATAAATACTGGGCTAATAAGTGGAGGGTTTACGGACTTGGAGAAGTAGGAGCAATAGATGGAGCAGTCTTTGAACATTGGGAAACGATTGAAATGCCAAGTGATGCAAGGTTGTTATACTATGGTTGTGATTTCGGTTATGCTACTTCTAAATTTGCAGTATTAGGAATCTATAATTGGAACGGTAGAAAGGTTTTAAAGCAGTTTGTTTATAAGACTAATCTAACCAATCAACAAGGAGCAGAAGAGTTTAAAAGAATGGGTTATGGTGGTGGAGTAGTGTATTGTGATAGTGCAGAACCAAAGAGTATAAGAGAGTTGCAGATTGCTGGGATTCAAGCAGTAAAATGTGATAGTAAACAAGATATTAAAACCTTTGCAATCCAGTCATTAAATGAGCAATCTTTTTATGTAGATGAAAACTCAACTGATTTAATTGATGAACTTAGATACTACGTTTATGATGAAAAGACTGGTAAGGCAAAGAAATCAAACAGAGACCACTTAATGGATGCAATGCTTTACGCTATTGGCTCAGGAGATAAATACAATGGAAAATACAGATAGATGGAATTATACAAAGGAGATTGCTTGGAGGTTATGAAGTCAATTCCAGATGGAAGTATTGACGCTATTATAACAGACCCACCTTACGGAACGACTGCCTGTAAATGGGATAGTGTAATAGACTTTGATTTAATGTGGGAGCAGTTAAATAGAATTATAAAACCCAACGGCGCAATCGTTTTATTTGGTAGTGAGCCCTTTAGTAGTGCGTTAAGAATGAGTAATATTAAGAATTACAAATACGATTGGAAATGGTTAAAAAGCAGGACAACAGGATTTCAAATGGTAAAAAAAAGACCTATGAAAGATTATGAAGATGTAATTATTTTTTATAAAAAACAACCAACATACCATAATACGGAGTTAATAGAACTTAAAAAACCTATAAAATCATGGCGTAAAAATGGAAAAGGCGGTAATAATTTAAACGAAGTTAAAACGAATAAAAATAGAGTTCAAAAATTTACAAATTTTAACAGGCAAACATTAAAATTTAACAATGAGCATAATGTAGGTAAATTAACACACCCGACACAAAAGCCAGTCGCATTAATGGAATACCTAATAAAAACCTACACCAACGAAGGTGAAACCGTTTTGGATTTTACTATGGGCTCAGGTAGTACTGGAGTAGCTTGTGTAAACACTAAAAGAAACTTCATAGGTGTCGAACAAGAGGAAAAGTATTTTGAAATAGCAAAAGAAAGAATTAATATATTTTAAGACAATGGAATTAAAGATTAAAAGCAGATTAAAGGATTTAGACTTAACCTACATTGATTGCTATCATTTTATAAATGAGGTGCAAGAGGATTGGAGCATTGTAAACAAGATTAAACTTGTAAAGCTATACACAAAGAAAGATGTAAGCAAGGTGGTTGTGTCGGATATTAACAAGGCTTTTAATGTTATAATAAACGTGCTGAATAAGTACAAACCAAAAGAAGTACCTTTGACTTTAGAGTTTGAGGGAAAGGAATATGAGTTACAAGTTGACTTCTTTAAACTTCCAGCTGGTTGGTATATTGATTCAAGTGGAGCAGACTTTGAGAAAGTGCCAGAGTTACTTCCAGCGTTTGCTTATCTTGAAAAGGGAATGGGTTATGCTGAAACAGATGAAAATTCAAATATCATAAACCCACTAAAGGAACGAGCAGAAGTCTTTAAAAAGAATATGAATGTATCACAATATTTAGATTTAACTGGTTTTTTTTTGCTCAAACAAAAGCAGTACAAAGTTTTCTCCATCCTAATGAAAAACAATCCACCAAAGCAAAAGAGCAAAAGGCTTTTGAATGGGAGGATATTATTCACGTTATGGCTGGAGAATTTAAAACAACTTGGGAAGAGATTACTAAGATGAATATTGTTACCTTTAATCACAAACTCAAGTTTGTAGAGCATATCCAAAAAGAAAGGATTAAAGCTACAAAAGTAAGATAATTTTAGTCTAATAATTATGGCAGTAAAAGACTTTGATTGGCTTGGTAGTAAGTTTGGAACTGCAACTGAAAACCTAAGAGCAAAGGCTGGAACAAAGGTAGAGCAAACGATTAAGGAATGGGTAAGAGAAAGGATTGATGTTGCTCAGGCAGAGTTAGAAAGTAGTAATAGAAATGCAAGTGGTTCTCTTTCTGCATCCATAAGAACAAAGGATTTAGTTACAAATGGAGAGGAAGTTTTAGTTGAGGTTATTGCAGAAGATTATTGGGATTTTATCAATCAAGGTGTTAACGGAACTACAACCGTTTTCAATGATACTCCTTATTCGTTTAGAACTTTGGGAGTAGGAGATAAAATGAAAGACGCATTTAAAAAGTTTATACAACTGCGAGGTATTACTCCAAGAGAACCAGATATGGACTACGACCAACTTGCTTATGTACTTGCAAGAGCAACAAAGAAGAAAGGTATTAGAAAGACTCCTTTTATGGACGAGGGTTTCTCTCCTGAAGCAATTAAAGACTTAGCAGATAGGCTTGGTAAAACGGTTAAAAGAATATTTGAATAATGGCAATCACGATAACACAATCCCCACAAGAAGTTACTCCATCAGATAATCCAGTTACTTGGGTGTTTGATTCTACACTAACTGCACAACCTAACTTCTATTTTTTAGTAGAGGTTCAAATTGCAAACCCTACAACTTTTGCTACGATTGAAAGCCACAGAGTTTATCCAGAGTTTGGAAGTAAAGCACATTTTGATGCTTCAAGTATTACTGAAAGATATGCTATTGCAAACGAATCAAATGCACAAACACTTCCAAGTATTAAAATAGTGGTTACTGAATACTACGGAACAACTCCAATAGCTGGTGCAAGTGTTACAAGTATTGAGGTGTTGTTTTGGAAAGCACGATTAAAGAAAAAAGACTTTACAAATTACAACTTTGCTGATTACTTTCTTGATACTGTCGGAGGAGTTAAATTCTTAACTTTAGAACCAAGAGGAACTGCAAAGGTTAAGCACGAAGATTTATTTTACCTTTCAGTTTTAACAAATAATAATGCAATATCGGTTACTATTAATACTTATGAAGCGAACGGAACTTTAGTAGATAATGTGGTTCTTACTGGTATTGGTTCTGGTTTTGACTTAATAACAATATGGTGTGGGATTGAAACCTTAGAAACCGTTAACGGTGTAGATTTTACGAACGCAACTTATTACACTATTGAAGTAGGAAACGGGGTAGGAGCAAGCGAAGTATTCAGAATTGACTTAGACGAGAGTTGCCAATATTCTACGAGGTCAAGATTACATTGGCTAAACGAAATAGGGGGTATTGATTCTTATACGTTTGGATTACTTACAAGGGAAAAATTCAACATTCAATCTTTTGGTTACGAAAGGCAATTTGGTTCTTTTGATTCTACTGGTGGGTATGCTTATGATTTAAAAGATGGAACGGTAATCGACTACCTAAAGCAATTTAGCAAAGAGTTAGAATTAACTTCTGACTGGATGATTCAGTCTGTTCAAAATTGGTTAAGCAAATCTTTATACACAACTCCAATAGTTTACTTAGAAGAAAACTCAGAGCTTTACAGATGCAAAGTTACAAACACAAGTTTTGACAAGAAGATTCAGGAAACAGATATGGTATTCCAAGAGGTTGTTCAAATAGAATTAGAATCAGATAATTCAGTAAATGTCTAATATACTTTACATAAATAATCAAATAGTTGATTTGGATAACGATATACCGTTTCCAATTAGCTATTCCATTGGAGATTTTAAGAATCCAGAAAACAGAAAAAGGAATGTTTCAAAGACTATTAAAGTTGTAGGAACTCAAAATAATAAAAGCATCTTTGCTGGTGCTTATAATTTAAGCCTTACTGATACTGGAAGTGCTTTAGGTTTTAATTTCAATCCTAACGTAAAAGTAAAAGCAAGGTATATCCGAAAAGGCGTTGAGATATTTAATGGTCTTGTTAGGTTGCTTAACGTAGAGATTAATAATGGAAACTATGTCTTTGAGATTGTTTTGTTTGCTGACTTTATTAATATCATTAAAGGGATGGCAGATATTAATGTTAACGAATTAGATTGGAAAGAGTACGACCATCAACTTACAAAAACAAATTTAGAGAATAGCTGGAGTACAAGTGTTATTAAGAATGGAGTACCAGTTTCTAATTATACTGGAACAAGTCCAGATGGTTTTGGATATTGGTATCCAGTAATTGACTTCGCTTATCAATCTTCGGTTAATAATAGTGGTTTAATAACAATAGATATTGAGAATTTTGTTCCTTATGTTTATGTAAAAGAAAGTTTTGAAAAGTGCTTTGAAAATATAGGTTATACCATTGATTCAAGTTTTTTTAATGAGGGGATGATTAAGGCATTAACTTGGGGATTTGGTGGGGGTGCAAAGCAATCAAATCCTCCAGCAGATATAACTAAAAGAGAAGTAGAATACAATTTTAACAATTCTTTTAATGATAATTTTGTTGGTATTGAAGATAGAGATAGGGCTGGTTTTTATTCTGTTTTAGTTAGAAGAGTTTATACACTTTCTCAATTTGCATCAACTTTGGTAACTGATGGATATTCGCAATATGATGCAACTGCTGGGAAAATAATAATCCAGTCAACTGGAAGTTATAATTTAAAACTTGATTACAATGCAATTGTAGGAGTTACAAATGGAAGTTTAGTAGTAAGAAGCAGAGTGTTTAAGAACGGAACTTTAATAGGAGTAAGCAATCCATTTAGCTTTTCATCTTCTACTAACTTTATACAGATTACAAATACCAATTTAAGTTTAATTGCTGGAGATGAAATTACCGTTGATTTTGTAATTGCTGGAACCATAAGTGATTCTTCTCCTTTTACTGCTCAAGTCAATTTTGATTTAAACAACTCTTTTAATATGGAGTTAACTTCTTTGAATAGTGTTTATATTGAAAACGATATAATAACTCTAAATAGATTTATTCCAGATTTAAAATGTAGTGATTTTGTAAAGGGTATTATTAATATGTTTAATCTTTACGTGAGTGAACCTAATGAAGATGGAGTTATAAAGATTGAACCTTTACAAAACTATTATGATGGAGAAGAGAATTGGACTGATTTATTAGACCACTCTAAAGCTATAAACATTAAGCCAAGTGTGAACGATTCAGCAAAGAAGTATAGCTTTAAATTTGCAGAGGATAAGGATTTTTTCAACCAAGATTATTTTGAAAAAACTGGAGAACGATATGGAGATTATACTTTTGAAAGTGAGAACGAATATAGCAGTAACGAAATAAATTACCAGCTTCCTTTTGCACAAACCGTTCCAGTTGAAATACAACCTAATTATGTACTTCCTAAAATAGTAAGTATCAAAGTTGACAAAAATGGAAATGATGTTGTTGAACCATTTAAAGGTAAGCCAAGAATATTCTTTAATAATGGATTAAAATTCTTTAGGGGGGGTTGGGGTGTAAGAGGTGCTTCTGGAATAACTCCTTATTCAAGTTATCCTCAGGCACATCATTCTTTCGGGAATATTAAAAACTCAATATTTGATTTAAACTTCGTTACTCCTAAATTTGTTCAATATCAATTTACGCATTACAGAAATAATAATTTATTCACAAAATACAATAGAGTAAGCATATTAGAACAAACTTCAATAGATGGTAAGATATTAACTGCTTACTTTAATTTGAATGATAATACGCTTGGAGATTTTAGTAGCTTAGTAAATATAAATGGAGTTTTATATCGAAAGAATTTAATTACCGATTATGATGCAAACGGATATGAAACAACTAAAGTAGAATTATACAAGGTTTTGGAAACAACACAGACGCAAATATCAAACCCAATTCTTGTTGGAGGTGCTCCAAGATTTAACGATACTGGAGTAATAAAATCTCCTTCTGGAGTTGGTGGGGGAACTCCAATATTAAGTGGTGGGGTAAATAGTGATTTAAAAGAGAACCCAAAAATGATACAATTATAAAAAGATATGGAAGATTTTAGAAGAATGATAATTAAGGTTTCGGATGTTGAAGGAGCGTCTGCAACAATACCAGTAAGCAATGACCATACAGATGGAAGTTGGTTAATTACCGATATTTATGAAGGAGAATTATTTCTTAACCTTATTGATAATATTCTACAAACAAGAACGGATGCAGGAATTATAAACCTAAACGCTTCTTCTTCTTCGGATGCTGACAGAGTAGTGCAAGATGTAAGATATGATGAAGGTGTTGAGAAAGGAGAGCCTTTAATTATTACTGGATACAATGTAGGTAGTGGAATTATTACAGTTGAAAAGGCTGATGCTTCTGCAAGTGCTGAAATGCCTTCTTATGGTTTAGCAATGGCTAACTATTCAAGTGGTGCAACTGGTCAAATGATTACGGTTGGAACTTTGACTGATGTTGATACAAGTGCCTTTTCTGAGGGAGATACCGTTTATGTTGCAGTCGGTGGGGGATTGACAAATGTGAAACCAATAGAACCTAACTTAATTCAGAATGTTGGATTTGTAGCAAGGTCAAATGTTAATAACGGAAGCATTGAAGTTGTTGCAATAGGTAGAGCAAATGATGTTCCTAACTTACCAGTAGGGCATACGTTTATAGGAACTTCAACCAATCCAACAACAATAGATTTAACTACTGAATTAAATTCTAAACAAGACACTTTAGTAAGTGGAACAAATATTAAGACTATTGCTGGAACAAGTATTTTAGGAAGTGGAGATATTCCTTTAGATAATGATTTTACAAGTTTAAATGATACTCCAGAGGATTATACTGGAAGTGGTGGGTATGCAGTACAAGTAAATGCTGGAGAAACTGGATTAGAATTTGTTGCTTCTGGTGGTGGTGGTGGTTCAGCGCAGATTTTCTCCTATATTTTCTCTTCTAATCATTCTGGAAATAATACTTCATTTTATTATGTATTTAGAAATAAATCAAACAGTAATATGGTTACAAGATTTGACACTTGGACACAATGGGCACCTCTTTATTATGTAGATTTAACAATGCCAGCTGATTGTTTTTTAAAAAGTTTTACTATTAGAGGTGTAGATTCTGCTCAATGGCCGAGTGGTTTGCAGATTAGAATGAAAATATTTAAAAACAGATATACCGTAGAGTATA
>ERZ1039804.2115-NODE-2115-length-10426-cov-7.706586_pt1 | contig 10426 bp, 5 predicted proteins | sample MGYA00383089_ERZ1039804 | MGnify/ENA primary metagenome ERZ1039804 (study PRJEB29581, sample SAMEA5548359) | metagenome | biome: marine; feature: coastal; material: water | depth 1 m | study: Short-term variability in the microbial, nano- and picoplankton...
AGAGCGGTAACAATAGCTTAAAAAAGCAGTAAAAAATGTAATAATTTATAATATGGCATACGTAGTTGATATTCAATTTTTTAACACCTTCGTTCTGAGAAGTGTACAGAAGAACACAGTACACATAGAAGAGTCGAGAATAAAAGGAGGCTTTAACGAGCCTATAGCTGGTTTAGGCCCAAAAGCTTATGCTACTAATGAAAACTACGAAGAGAATAAAAGATCTAATGCTTTAATCTATTCTGGAATATATAATTCTAGAACTGATGTTAATCAAACAAATGTTTTTAGCCACGCCGAAAAAATAACTCGTGCCGTAGACCCTGTAAATGGATCTATTCAAAAACTTTATGCAGAAGATACAAACTTATTAATATTTCAAGAAGACAAAGTAAGTAAAGCGTTAATAGATAAAGACGCTATATTTACAGCTGAAGGAGGTAACTTAACAACTTCTGGATCAAAAGTTATAGGACAAATAGTGCCTTATTCTGGAAAATTTGGTATTAGTAAAAATCCAGAAAGTTTCGCAACAAAAGGAAGCAGAAAGTATTTTACAGATAAAAAAAGGGGTGCTGTGCTTAGATTAGTTGGTGGCGTTGGCGGTGGTAATGGAGTCGTTGAAATATCCAAAGTTGGTATGAGAACTTGGTTCAAAGATAATCTTTCGGAAGCTACTGATATTGTGGGCATGTATGATGATAACAATGATGAATACATACTAAGTATAAAAAACGGATCCGGATACAACACTTTAGCTTTTGATGAAAATGTAACAGGTTGGACAAGTTTTTATACATTTAATCCAGACTTTGGGTTTAGTGTTAATAAGAATTTTTATACTTTTAAAGATAGTTACATTTGGCAGCATAGTGTAGACTCAGCAAATCGAAACACTTTTTATAATTTATTCAGTGGAAGTAATATAACGTTTATTGCCAATCTTGAACCATCTATTGAAAAATGTTTCAATACAATAAATTATGAAGGAAGTGCTGATTGGGTTATGGAATCATCTGAAACTGATTTAGCCATGAAGGCTTGGCCTATTAGAAAAAGTTCTACACCTGTTGGCAACAGTGTTATATCAACTAGTTTTATTAAAAAACAAAACAAATATTATTCTCATATAAGAAATAATACAACTTTAAACGCTGCTAACCAAATAATAGGTGTAAAAACATCTGGTATTAAAGGGTTTTTTACAACTGTAAAAATGAAACACGACTCAACAACTGCGGCAGTTGAGCTGTTTGCGGTATCGCATAATATAGTAAAATAAATTTAAATGAAATTAAATATACGTAGACTCAATAGCGAGGACTATGAGACATTAGTAAGTTGGTGGGATGCATGGCCAGAATGGCAAGCGCCGCCTAAAACCTTTTTGCCAGATAACGGAAAAGGTGGATTTATTGTTGAAAAAAACAATATAGGTATAGTTGCTGGATTTGTTTATATGACTAATTCTAAAGCGGCTTTACTTGAATGGATAGTATCTAATCCAGAATACAGAGAAAGCGACAGAAAAGACGCTATAGAGCTATTAATTAAGGCTGTAGAACAAGTTTTAAAAGATCAAGGTATTTTACATGTATTCACTATAGGTAGAAATCAAAAATTAATAGATACGCATAAAAAACTGGGATGGACAGCAGATTCATCTCCATCGTACGAAATAACTAAAAATTTATAATATGGGAATAGTAACAGCAATAGTGGGAGGCGCTCTAGCAATTGGTTCTGCAGTAAAATCTGGAATTGATGCTAGCAAAGCTAGAAGTGCTGCAAGAACGCAAGAAACAGAGTTGGCCCGTTTAGAAGCTGATAGACAAGAAATAATAAATCCTTATGAAGATGTTAAGGATCTTAGTAGTCAAATTACAAATCCTTTTGGAAATTTACAAGTAGCAACTAAAGCCGCTGAATTTAAGGCAGAGCAAGCGGATATGTCTTTAGCAAGCACATTAGATACACTTAGAGCTACTGGTGCGGGATCATCTGGAGCTACAGCGTTAGCACAAGCGGCGTTAAGAAGCAAACAAGGTATCTCAGCAAGTATAGAACAGCAAGAGGCCCAAAACTCTAGGTTAAGAGCGCAAGGAGAACAATCTGTTCAGCAAAGAAGAATGGGGGAAGCAATAAGAATGCAACAAGCTAATGTGGCTGGCCAACAATTTATGTTTCAAACAAGAGAAGGTAGACAGATGCAGCAATTAAATAGAGTTGCAGGTTTAGCCCAGGGATATAGACAAGCTGCTGCTGCTAGTACAGCTGGTATGATGGGTGCACTTGGGTCTTTAGGAGGGACCATGATGGGAATGTACGAGTCGGGAAATAGCGCGCCGGGTGCGGCAGATAATACACTAAAGGGGGCCACAAATAATTTAAATACCGCTAGAGCAAACGCAGAGGCACAATTTGGCGGGGGTGCCCAAGTCCCAAACACATATGATGCATATGATTTAAACACCCTTAGACAACAACCAATAACAATTTAACAATGGGAGCATACGAAAATCCACAAGTAATAAAAGAGCCTAATTATGGGCAGATATTCATTAACAATTTCCAAGCAGGCTTTGCTCAGCAGCAAGCTGTAAAAGACAGAGCCGAGAAAAGAAGGGAAAAACAAAAAATGGAAGATCAGAAATTAGCCGATAGACAATTAGCTTTTGACGCAACTGTTGGAAAAATTGAAGCTGGTGATGCTACATCTAGTTTACAACAATTTGGATATTTAGAATCTGATAATTATAGTGAAAACGAAAGATTATGGAAAGAAGGTAAAATATCTAGAGATGAATATTCCAGAAATAGATCGAACTCTTTTAGAAAAATACAAGAATTAGCACAAATAGGTAAAGCATTAGATTTACAAAGTAAAAATTTTGATAAGTTAGATGAAAGTGCATTTCAAAACGACCCAAGATCGGTGGCTCTAGCTAAAGCGTGGAAGGAACAAAAAATGAAATTTAAATACGTTGGAAACGATGTAGAACTTTATTTTAAAGATGGTGATAAGGACGTTTTAGTCGATATTGATGATTTAAAAAATGATCAATTTTTTAATATAAATGACAAATATAAACTAGCTGATGCTACTTTAAAGAATTTAACCCAAGCAGCAACGGTTACAAAAAACATAAAGAATAGAAGTGTTACTGACGCAAATGGTAACGTTATTTCTTCTGGCGTTGAGTCGTATGATAAAGATGTTAGTTTTTATGTTGATCAAATTGTTAAATCAGATAAAATGTCAAAATTATTTGAAAATAAAGATGATGCTGGGTCTTTATTTAAAGACGATGTTTACGAATATTTAAAAGCCAACAATAAATTAGAAGAAACTGCTAATAAAATTATTAAAGAAAAAGGCTTAAAAAATGTTATGGGCTTTAAAAAAGCCTTTATAGAAAACAAAGCTTATGATAATCCCGCTTATAGAGATGTATTAGATGAGGTCAGCAAAAATGTTATAGCGCAAAGAGCTTTTGATAATTATTTACCACCTGCAAAACAATTGAAAACCCCTATGTCCGGTTTTAAAAGCCCTTCACCTAGCTCTATAACTCCATCTTCGGCTGCGCAAGCGATAGAGACCGCTTCAAAGGATCCTGTTACTTTTTATAATACACAGATAACAACTTCACCTTACGGTGATTCTAACGAAGGAGCGGAAGCAACAGGGAAACCAGGGATGTTTATAGTAAAAAGTCAAGGAGTAGATAGTAAAGGAAACGTTGTTCAAATGCCTGATAGACCATTGGACTTAACGAATAGGGTGGCATTTGGTAAGTACATTGGAACTATAATGAACAGACACAGATCTGTGGTTGGATCAAGTGCTGAAGTAAGAGCCGCTGTTGATAAGTACACAACAAGAAAAGAAATAGATAGATTGTATAAAAACTTTATGGATAGTTTGCCTAAAGAAAAAACTAAAGAAGAACTTGAAAAAGAAAAAAGAGAGGCTGAAAGAAAAAAAATGCAAGAACAATTTAATGTTTCACCTGAAATGGCTGATGCAATAAAAAACAATTATGAAGCGTTTAATGAAAACAACGATTTTAGCCAACCAAAATAAATTTAATTATGTTAGAACAATACGAATTTGAAGGGGAAACGTTTAATGTTCACCCATCTCAAAAAGATGATTTTTTAAAAAAATATCCCAATGCTCAGCTTAAGCAAGATGAGCCGGGAAAGACATTAGACCCTGTAAATGTGGAGGCGAATGCGGGGTCAAACAATATGGTCTCCAATTTGGGAAATGGTTTATCGGAATCACGAGAAGATAGTTTTTTAGTACAGGGTACTACTCCCGTGAGTGTGCCTGGAGGAGGCGTTAGTTTTGTTAATCCTTCACTTGCAATTAAAGCTATGTCTTTTATTAAAGATCCTGTTGGTGTTTTTAATAATTTAGTGAATGAAGGAGGGTTTAAATCTGGTGCAGCTGGATTTGCAGATACTTCTATAGAGGTAACATTAGATAATTTAAAAGATACTGAAGAAATGTTATTAACTCCTCTTATCATGCATAAAGCTGGTATAAAGGATAAGGAAGCTGGCCAAAAAGTAACAGAGGCTATTATAACCGCTAAAGATATGTTTTTTGAAAAAGGGTACGGTGATTTTATGAAAGAAATGTTTTCTGCTGTTCCAGGAGCTGGTGGTATGTTTGCCGCATTGACAACGTCTAGAGATACAATAGATGAAATAAGAGCCCCTTTTAAAGAAATTGTAAAAAAACAAAATGCTAAATACAATAACACAATAACAGAAGAGCTTATTAAAGAAGATACTGATTGGGGGCAAGTGGGGTCTAGGATTATTTCAGATGGTATGACTAGTTTACCTTACACTTTAGCAGCTTTTAATCCTTATACGGCAACAGCATTAGGTGTTGGAATAATGGGCGATAAATTTGTAGAGGAAATTAAAAAAGATCCTGACAGAACTTTTTTTCAGTTATACGGTAATGCAGCTTTTACAGGCGGTATAGAAATGGCCGATGCTTTCATTACTAGAAGGATGTTTAGAAGTGCTGGTTTAATGGGCAAAGATAAAGCTGCGGATGCAACTAAACAATTAAATAAAGGTGTTACAGATAAATTTTTAAGCATACTTGGGTTAGGTGTTAAAGAAGGCGCTACTGAAATTGGCCAAGCGATTGCAACAAGAATAAATGATAAAGCATGGTTTAACCCGGATGATATTATTAAAAGCATTGATCAAAAAGGTGTTGTAGGAGGGCTTTTAGACACGGATTATGGTATAATGAAAGATATGTATAGCATACTCGATGAAGGTATTATTGGTGGTTTTAGCGGTGGTGGTATTGCCACTGTTGGTTCGGCTGTTCAGTCAAATGAAGTTTTAAAAAATAGAGTTGAACAGTTATTAATGCCTCAACATCTTAGAAAAGAAAGAAATGATATTATAAGAGATATTAATCAAAGAAAAACAGAAATAAAAAAAGCTGCTCAAGAAGGAAAGTCTAGAAGAGCAGCGGCTCTTTTAGGAATAAATAGATCTAAAATAAAAAAAGCTAGAAGCTTAGGTATTGCAAATAGAGTAGCAATAGATAATATTAAAGGAAAAGATCTGCAGGAATATGCCAGTAATATAGATTCTATTAATGCATTAACGGAAGGTGGAAATATAAATGAATCTGTTCAAAAAGAATTAGATGGATTAATAGCGAGAAATAATGAAATATTTGATAAAAATTTAAAAAAGAATTACGGGGATAATGTTTCGTTTGCTGAAATTGCATCAGGACAATTAGGCATGGAAACAACAGTGGCATCGTCTACAGCAAAATTCAAAGAATTAATTTCAAAAATAACAGGACAAAAAGTAGAGAGCGCTGATTACACTAATGGCGTTTTTATTGGGAAGGGAAGAGTTATAATAAATGAAGAAGTTGCTTTAAAACTTGGCGCGGTTGGCGTTGGAAGTCACGAAATTTTACACCCTATATTAAACGCAATGGTTGGTGATTTTTCTATGCAACAAGAAGTTGTAGAAGAATTCCAAGATGCTTTAACTTCTCGCCAAAAGAAATGGACCGAGGGAGAGCTAAGAAGACAAGGTAAGGTTAAAGGAAGTAGAGAATATTATAAGGAATACATAACTGTTTTTTCTGAAGGTTTAGTAAAAAATAGAATATCTTTTGACTTAAATTTTGGTGAAAAAATAAAAGACTGGGCATCTAGCTTATTTAAAAGACAAGGTTTTAAAAACATTGATTTTAAATCAGGTCAGGGTGTTTATAATTTTATGAAAGCTTATGACAAAAGCATAAAAGAGGGAGGTCTTAGCGAAGAAGTTCTTTCTGTCTTAGACATAGAGGCGGTTAAAGAGGTTAAAACGCTTGATGGTAAAGCACAAAAGTCTGATGTTTCTAACGAGGTTCAAGAAATATATAACGAAAAAGGAATTGATGGAGCTTTTGAAATTTTAACCAAATATGAGGGTATGGCTAAAAAACAAGCTTCTCGTTTTAGAGATGTTCCTGGTTATGCAACAAATTCTGATTTGCTAGTTGACGAAATTTTAACTGGGAAAAGAGGTGTGTTTGATTTAATAAGAAGTTATAATCCTGGTTCTGGCGTTCCATTAGCTGCATATATAAATAAGTTTTTAAAATCAAGAGCAATTGAAGCGGCTAATAGAATTTTAGATACAAAATTTAAATCTGATATAACTGAAGCAAAAGGCGTTACAGCCGCCCCAGAAGTTTCAGAAGAAGCAAAAGTTTCAGAAGAAAGACCTAGTTTAAGAAAAACATTAGGCTTAAATAATGAGGTTATTGAAAAAGTTAAAAATGCTGTTATTAAAACATTTGGCACTAGGCTACCTAATATATCAACTCCTCAATTTGTAAAGGAATTACAAAAAAGATATAGAACAGAATTAAAACCTACTATTGCTACAATGATGGGTAGGCAAGAAAGTTATAGTGATTTTTTAAATAGCAACTTTAAATTAATTTATGAAATTTTACCACAATCTATAATTAACAAAAGATTTGCTACATTTGCAGAACCTGTGTTAGATGATTCTGGTAAACAAAGAAGAGAAAAAACAGCGCAAGGGAATGCTGTATTTAGAAAGAAAAAAATAACTAGAAAAGAATTTGTAGACTATTTTATAGGGGAAAATGTTAAGCCTTCTACAAAGGGAACACGAAAAACAGCTTTAGCTGAAGCATTATCAGAAGAAATTGCTTTTGATGCTACTATGAGTGTTATAAAAACACCAGAAGTATTTACAAAAATCAACGCTATTAATGGTTTAATTGAAAATTATGCCAGCGAAGTAGCTAGGCAAATAGATAGATCTATTGATTTTGAATTTTCTAAAGAAAGTGCATTAGGGCCAGAAGCTTTATTGGCTGAGGAAAAAGAACTTCTTAGAAACGCTGTTATATCAGGTCAAATTGAAAATTTTACAAGTTATCCTGAATTATATGAAATAATAGAAAAATTATTTTTAGCAAATGGATTAGGTTTGCGCTCTAAAAACTTTAAAGGCAATACTTTTGAATTTTACATACAAGAAAAAGGCAATTCAATGCAGCATGGTGGAATTGAATTCGAGGGTGATGGTGCCGCTGGAAACACTGGTGTTGATTTAGTAATAAGAGCTAAAAATAAAAATGGAAAAATTATATCCATACCTACTGAAGTTAAGCTTGATAGTGAAGCCCAGATAGGGTCCTCATCTTTTATTATTGACAGTAACGGCAAATTAAAAAGTACTGATCCAAAAGGGCCTGGAATTAAAACTTTTACTAACGAGGTTAAAGCTAAAATACCTTTGTTTGAAAAAATGAACAAACGTGCTGAAAAAATTGAAGGTAGAAAAATACCGTTTAATTTGAAATTTGATTACAAGCCAAGCACAATGAAACAGCTTAAAAAAGAATTTGGCACATCAAATTTATCAATAAAAATTTCATTAAAAGATTTAAAGATATTAGAATCTCATTATAATAAAAAAGGTGTTTATTATATTTATTTTGGCGCAAGAAAAAACAAAAACAAAGAAGGCGGATTATTTTATCTAGGGCAAAACCCAAAAGAGTTAAATGCTGTTAAACTAGAAGGAGGAGCGACGGTAACAATTTCATTTAGTTCTAGCGGAACTAATAAAAATACTGGTTTAGGAAGCTATAGATTAAGAGCCAGATATTCTTTAGATAACAAAACAAAAAACCTTGAAAATTCTTATAAAATTGAAAATAGTAATTTTACAGAAGCATTTCAATTTTCACAAGAAAAAGGTAATTTAGATCAAGAGTTTAATAATATTATTGAAGGAAAAACTGGTATTGGTTCTGAAAAAAGATATGCAGCGGCTAAAGCAGCAGTAGCCGGTAAAAATCAAGGCAGGTTTGACTTATTGGGCATTCCACCGTCGGCACAAGACTTTATGGGCCTCATGTATAAAGTGATAGGTAAAGGTAAAAAAGGAGACCAGCAGTTGGCATGGTTTAAAACAAATTTATTAGATCCGTTTGCAAAAGCAATGGTTGGAATATCTAACGAAAGAGTTAAGATAGCTGAAAAATTTAAAGAAATAAAAAGTGTGGCAAATATTGCCCCGAGTGATCTTTCTAAAAAAATACCTGGAGAGCCATTTACTGTTGAACAAGCAGTAAGATCTTATGTGTGGACACAGCAAGGTATGGATATACCAGGGTTATCTAAAGCAGATAAAAATGAATTAAATAAATACGTAACTGAAAGAGAAAATCTATTAATATTTTCAAATCAATTAATGCAATTAAGCCCTAATAATACATATCCTAAACCAGATAACAATTGGTTAGCGGGAACATTAACAACTGATTTACTAACTTCGTTAAATACAACCACAAGAGCAGAAAATTTAACTGAATGGCAAGCTAATGTTGATGTTATATTTAGCGAGGCTAATTTAAATAAACTGGAGGCTGCATTTGGTAAAGGATATAGATCAGCACTTGAGAACATGTTAACTCGTATGAAAACCGGAAGAAATAGAGGCTTCTCAGGAGATTCATTAACAGGAAGGTTTGTGGATTGGTTAAACGGTTCGGTAGGGGCAATAATGTTTTTTAACATGAGATCAGCTGTTTTACAAACTATATCCGCCGTCAACTTCGTAAATTGGTCTGATAATAATCCGTTAAAAGCAGCAACAGCATTTGCTAATCAACCTCAATTTTGGGGTGATGTTGTATACCTTATGAATTCTGACTATTTAGTAGAAAGAAGGAATGGTTTAAAAATAAATGTTAATGAAGCGGATATTGCAGAATTAGCCGCTGAGTCAAATAATAAAGCAAAAGCTTTTGTGAATAAGTTGTTAAAATTAGGGTTTTTACCTACACAAATAGCAGATAGTTTTGCTATTGCAACTGGTGGCGCGACTTTCTATAGGAATAGAGTAAAGTCTTATGTAAAAGATGGTATGTCACAAACAGAAGCTGAGCAAAAAGCATTTTTAGATTTTAGAGAAATATCAGAAGAGTCACAACAATCAAGTAGGCCAGATAGAATTAGTCAGCAGCAAGCTGGACCATTAGGAAGACTTATATTGGCTTTTGCTAACACGCCAGCTCAATATGCTAGATTAATACAAAAAGCCGCTAGTGATCTTAAAAACAACCGTGGAGATGCTAAAACAAATATATCTAAGATAGTTTATTATGGCGCAATACAAAATGTTATATTTAATGCCATGCAACAGTCTTTATTTGCCATGCTCTATGGGGATGAGCCGGAAGATGAACAAAAAGGAGATAAATATGGTAATATTGCAAACGGTATGGTTGACTCATTATTAAGGGGAACTGGATTCGCAGGGGCAGCCGTTTCTACTATAAAAAACACTTTATTAAAAGTTGCCGAAGGCAGACAGGCACAGGATAGTGCTATTGAATTAATAAATATATCACCCCCAATATCATCTAAAATAAGAAAAATAAGATCAGCCGGAAGAACATTTGATTGGAATAAAAAAGAAATTGCTGAAAAAGGTTTATCTTTAGATAATCCAGCGGCAATGGCCATAGGGCAATTAGTTAGTGCAGGAACCAACATACCGTTAGATAGAGGAATTAAAAAACTAATAAATATAAAAGACGCTTTAAATTCTGAAAACGAAGAATGGGTAAGAATAGCCACAGCATTGGGTTGGAGCAAATGGGAATTAGAATGGAAAAAAGATAAAAAGAAAAAAAGAAAAACAAAAATTAAAAATAAATTATCAACTAGATCTTCTTTAGGGGGTCCATCAAAACTATAAATTATGCCAAAAGATGCGTGTTATTTTAAAATAAAAAGACAATACAAAGTGTTCCCGTCTGCTTATGCAAGTGGGGCTATAGCTAAATGCAGAAAAAACAAAGGCAAAAAGAAAAAGTAATGGC
>ERZ1039804.2116-NODE-2116-length-10420-cov-7.288953_pt1 | contig 10420 bp, 10 predicted proteins | sample MGYA00383089_ERZ1039804 | MGnify/ENA primary metagenome ERZ1039804 (study PRJEB29581, sample SAMEA5548359) | metagenome | biome: marine; feature: coastal; material: water | depth 1 m | study: Short-term variability in the microbial, nano- and picoplankton...
ATTGACCTGCATTTTCTAACATTGTTGCAGCCGCTTGACCGTATTCGTTACCAGCACTTGCAAGCATAGCAGTATTTAAGAAAGAAGGATCTTGTATTCTCTGAACAATTGCAGCATTCATGTTATCAATCATTCCATCAACAGGTGTCATTGGACTATTAGCAATTGTTCTAAACACAGCCTGTGCATCATTAGCTGCGCCGCCAAGTGCAACAATACCTGCTCTAGCTTGCTCAGATCTTACGCCGCCTAAAACAAAAGTTTCTTCAAGTGCAGCAACAGCATCTGGTCCTGCCATTTGAGCATTGGTCATTGCTTCTGCATATGATGATCTTGCAGCAGCGGCAGCTTCTTTACCTTGTTCCATTTCAATTTTACGGAATTTAGCTTCTACTTGGCCTTTGCGCATAGATGCCATCATTTCTTCTTGAATGGCAGATTTTTGCTTGCCAGTTAGTTTAGCCATTGCATCCATTTCTTCTGCTAGTGACATTGCAGAAGCTTGTGTACGCTGCCTTACTTGTTCGTCTTGCATGTTTTGACGCTGTTGAATTTCTGTCATCAACATTAAGTTTTCATTTATTTCCTCAGTCGTCATGCCCATATTTGTTAAACGCTGCGCATAGCCTTCAGATGCTTCAAAAAATTCTGAACTCATTGTAGTAAACAGTCGAGATCCTCTGTTTACTGTACCGCCGAGTGCTGCTAGAGATTCTGAATTACTTGCTACCATACCGGAGAACTCGTCTAGCGTCATTCTTGTTTGTGCAGCTGAATTCTTTAATTCAAAAAGATCAGCTGCAAAGCCGCCGCCTGACTGGCTTAAGGTTCTGAAAGAATCAGTAACATCTTCCATGTGAGAAGCAATGCCTTTAGCACCTTTAAATAGTCCGCCAGCTAATCCGTTTGTATTGCTTGCAAAATATTCTAGCGCAGAACTAACTCTTGCTGTGCCGCTATATGCTTGTATACCAAAATCACCAACAGCTCCTGCGGCAGTAGTTGCTGCTCCAGTAAATCCTGCTAGAATTGATGCACCTGTTCCAGCAGCATTGTTCATGTCGTTTAGTCCGCCAGAACCGCCACCAATACCGCCAACAGCTCTAACTAGTTGATTTAATGTTGATTCTGTTGCAATATTGTCAATGTCGACTTGATCGCCTGTAATTCGAATAGTAGCCAATTTTAAAAAACCTTAAGTTTACGAATATAAATATATTACATAGTTATTTATCGCAGGAAAACATATGAATCCTAATCCTTTATCAAAGCACTTTAGACAACCTAAAATATATCTGTCATTGCCGAGTCTTGGAAAATTTTATCCTGAAGGTGCACTAAACGGAGATCCTACTAGTCTTCCAGTATTTGGAATGACAGCAATGGATGAAATAATGCTAAAAACGCCTGACGGTTTATTTACAGGTGAGTCAGTTGTACAAGTAATTAAAAGCTGTATTCCTGATATTATTGATCCTTGGAGTATGCCAACAATCGATCTCGATTCTGTTTTGATTGCAATTAGAATTGCAACATACGGCAGTAAGATGCCAATGTCTTATAAATGTAAAAAATGTAAAGAAGATAATAATATAGATTTAGATTTATCAAATACTCTTGATTATTATGCATCTCTTACATACGAAGACTATGTGTTTTTAGATCCTTTGAAAATTAATCTAAGGCCGTTGACTTATAAAGAACAAACTGATGCTGCAAGAAAACAGTATGAGTATGAAAGACTTCTTACAAAAAGTTATAATGACATGCCTGAAGAAGATAAAAATAATATTATTAACGACATACTAAAAAATCTGTCAGAATTGACTAGCAGTACTTACAAAAAATGTATTGAATCAGTTGAAGCAGACGATACTGTAGTTGAAAACGAATCTCAAATTACTGAATGGATTCAAAATAGTGATGCATTGTTTTTTGAAACAATAAAAAAACAGCTTGAAAAGTTATCCAAAGAATGGCAACTACAAGATCAACGTTCTATATGTGGCGAATGTGAAACTGAGAATAATATTAAAATTAATTTGGACTATTCGAGTTTTTTCGTTCGCAGATAGTATCAATCTCGGACTCTGATATTTTACAACTAGTAGATGACTACGAAAACAAAACCAAACAACTCAAAGACGAAGTCTATAGAATAGCATGGTACATGCGTGGCGGTGTAACTTCTGAAGATTTATTTTGGAAATACAGTGTTGAAGATCGAGAAATAATTAATAAAATTATTAAAGAAAATATCGAAGCTACAAATAAATCAGGATTACCTTTGCTTTAATTTGTAGCTAGTTGATCTACTACTTGTTGTGCATTAGGTTCTAAATTAAGACCATTTTGTAAATCTTGTTGTAATGCTTTAAGTCTTCCGCGACGATCTAGATTGATGCTTTGATCATCGAATCCTCGAGCACCGGCAGCTGATCTTACTGCTCCAACAACAGCATCAGCTGCTCCGCCAGCAGCTTCAGTTAACACTTCCCAAGAACTATCCCAAATCCAATTTGCTAATTCTTCACCGTACTTACTAATAGTCCATGATAGCATGAATACAGCACCTTGCGAGATTGCAAATAACAGTGTAGAAATAATCCATCCGATAGGTCCGCCAAATCGTGTAAACATTGTAAGTGCTCGCACAGCTGTCATTGCTTTACTAGTTCCTACAACTCCTGCTAAGTTAGCTAACACTGTTACTGCGGTGTTTACCCATTTGGCTTTGTTGATACTAGCCATTTGAAAATCGTAATATTGTTGTCTAACATCTTGGTTATCAAATCTAAAATTCTCCATGTCGTCTTTAACTTCTGCAAGTTTTTTTGCAGCATCAGTCCATATAAAGCCAATTTGTAATGCACTTGTAAGTTTAAACATAGCACTAGATTTAGCAAATCTTAAAAATCTAGACGATGCATTTCTTATTCTACCAGCGGCTCGTGGAGTTCTTAATTCTTTTGGTGTTTTATTTTTAAACTCAGTGCCGTCTTCAAATGTACCTGACATTTTTCCAGTAGCTGGATCAATACTTTTTATAACTGCACCTCTGTTAGGGCCGCTTCGTACAGTACGATTTGCTTGATCACCTCTAGGTGTATCTGGATTAGTTGCTGCTGGCGTTCTCGGATTAGATGGCGTTCTGGTATTAGATTGTCGCCCTGCTCTATCACGAAATTCCTCAGCATCACCAGCAGAGCTAAAACTTCTAGAATTAAATGGCTTACCTGTATCAGTGTCAACTAATCCCCAAGATCCATTAGGAAGTTGTTTAATATCAACTGCTTCTAAGATTTGATATACCTTCATTGATTATTCCTTAGTATTTTAATTATTTATCTTACTTATAGAATAGTTACTTCGTAACTATTAGTTTTCGCTAATCGCTCAAACTATAATTTATTTTTTTAATGATATTATATAGATGCATTATTACGAATGTAATAATGTTTAAGCTTCATGTAGATCGTTTCAGTCAGACGGAACCTGTTACGGCCCCGTCGTCTAAAAGAAAAGCTTCATGTGAGTCTTATCCAGTCTAGACATTAGAAGTAGGTAATTAATTATACTGCTACACAATGGGCTCTGACCTTTCCCAACCTACGTCGACATTATGTTGCTTATAATATACATTAAGCTAGTTAATGTACAGTTTAAGTAACATTATTCCCTCGCTTCGTTCCTAGTGCTAAAGGGTTTTTATGTGTAATATGCAGTTTTTCAATTGCCAACATTCAATCTATATCAACTAGTGAGCCCAATTTGTTTGGTGGCTTCCACACTCTGGTGTGTCAATCAATATGTACGTGTGCTTCTATACGAGAGCTTTTTCCACAGCGGTATTTTTAGTCTGGCCCGCCAACCTTATGTGTTGGAATGTTTTGCCTGTATGTGATGTTCTAGCAATGCCTGTTTGAGTTTGTCTGATCCGCCTACTCTAACATTGATGATACCATTATAGTATTCATCAGTTTCAAGTACACGCCTATCAAACTGTTCTCTTGCCTCTATGTAGGACATTTCGCCCCTACCTTTACATAGGTATAATATTTCTCTTGTAAAATGTTCTTCGCCTAATGCTGCTACATCTGCGTTTAGTCTATCAGAACTACCGTAGTATGTTCTCCAATCGCTTTCTTTGTAACCGCGTCTTTTGTTTTTCTTGCCTTTTAAGGGTGGCTTAGTGGTTTTAAATTTTGCTAGTTTCTTGCCTACGTATTTTTGGCCTGTAGTGGTATTTGTAATAAGGTAAACAAAGCCTTCATACTCGTCTGGTATTGTGTCAATTGTTTCACCTTGGTAAGTCCACTGCATGAGTATACTTACCGGTGCCTAAATTATTATTTGTCTTTTCTGGTTACTCTAGTTGTATTATGCTTTTCATGTATTTCATCCATACGATCTTTAGCAAGTATACGAATTTCTCGAAGCCATCGCCTTGACTCTTTATGAGTTCTTACACTATTTCTAGCTTCAAATTTTTCATTTGCTTTGAAATATGCCATATAAGCTTTTGTTAGCTTATCGTGAGTATCGTCTTCTATCATTCTACTATATCAATATCATTTTCATAACTTGTAAAGCCGTTTTCTTTAACAACTTTCATAACATAATTAACACGTCCGACTAGTTCGTCTTTGTGTGAGATAAGGAACACATTCTTGTCTCCTTCTCTACCCATCTTTTTAAGAACACCAAGAGAATTTTCAACACCGGCAGTATCCATACCACTGTCAATAAGTTCGTCAATAAACAGCAAGTTAATCTTTTGATATAGGCTTTCCCAAACATCACGGAACGCAAAACTCATACCTAGTATAAGTCTGTTACGTTCACCGCGTGACAAGTTATCAAAGTCTAAGTCTTGACCTAGTTGTGTAATTTCAACAGCAAGATCATTTTGGAACACGACTTGATGCGGCAATCCTAGTTTGTCAAGATAATATGTAAGTCTATTGTTTAGATATGCTAAGTTTTGATCAATAATTTTCTTACGAATAAAACTATCTTTATTAGTTAATAGTTTAAGCAAGAAGTCTTGATGTTCTTTATAATCAGTAAGCTCATTAACAGGTGTCCAGTCAATATCTTGCATTGCTGTATTATTTAATTCATCAATTTGTGATTGATACGGATCAACATCGTCTTGTTTGTTAGCAAGTGTTTGTTTTAAACTGTCAACATTCTGTCTATGATCGTATGCTTCTTTTGCACTTTCATAGAACGTAGTAGGCTTGCCGTTGATGTCGCCAATTTCTTCAAGTGCTTTCATTACATCGATTACTTTAGCATTAATTTCTTGTGCATATGCAGTAGCATCGTCTAATTCTTTATCTTTGAGTCCTGCAATTTCTGCTTTTTTATCTGCGTGTAGCTCTTGGCCACAAGTGTAACAAGTTGCATCCTCAAGCTCTGCAATGTCTTTAACGAGCTTGTTTGATGCCTTATTAGCACGTTCTAGTGCCGGCTCAAGTGTACCTAATTCTTTTCTTAATGCTAAAATTGAATTATTATGTTGCGTCCAATTAGATAACTTTTCGTGTGATTCTAATTCTTCGTCAATGTCTAATTTTTCTAATTCAGTAATGCCTAACTGTAACTTAGTACAGTCTTGATCCTTTTTAGACAGCCAAGCACGTTGTGTTCTGCCTAGACTATCAATGGTTGTTTGTATTTTTTCGTTTGCTGTTTGGATAGCATTAATTTTTAATGTTTCTTCAGTGATAGCATCTTTAGTTTGCTTATTTTTTTCTTTAAGAGCATCTGCTTTTTCACTTAAGATAGTAATACCAAGCAACTGTTCGATGATAGCACGTTGATCATTCTGTCGCATGCTTAAAAACGGTTCAGTGTACGTGTTCAATGCAACAATATGTTTAAACATATCGTGACTCATATCTAACAAGTTGTTAATAAACTCTTGCGTCTTACGACTGTCACCTTGTGACTCGTCTGTCATCTCTTGTTCTTGATCGTTTACATAAAACTTTAATAAATTAGGACCACGACCACGTTCGACTCTATAATTTACATTACTCTTCTCAAAGTGTAGCGTAACAAGCATACCTTTTGAGTTTGTTTTGTTAATTAAGTTGTTAGCTCTAATATTTGTAAGTGCTTTGCCATATAATGCATATGATAGTGCATTAATAATAGTAGTTTTACCTGTACCATTACGTGATCCGCTGTCGTCACCACCTTGGTCTAAGTTTTCGCCTAGAACAAGAGTTAGTTGTTCACGATCAAAGTCTACGGCTTGGGTTTGATTGCCCACACTCATAAAGTTTCGTACTGTGAGGTCTTTAATTTTTATCATAGTTCGTTATAAATGTCCATTAGCATCTTTTTGTCAAAGTTGTCTGAGTCGATTGCGGCAATTTCACCAGCAACAATTTGATCGACACTTTCAAATTGTTGAATATCTAGTTGTGTACTAATTTCTTCTAGTGATTTTTGAGGAATCAAACTAATTTCACGACACTTATACTGATTAATAAATGTTTCTTTGATAAAACTTGCTTCTTCATAACTAATAGGCAAGTCTAAGTTAACCCGTAGATACATATTAGGTTTAATAAATGAATCTGCCTCGTCAATAAGTTGACTTAGCTTAATTGTACGATACTTAGGGCATTGCGGCCAATTAATATACACTGGTGCCTTGTCATTTTCTCGATCAAGTATCATCATACCACGTTCGTCGTCCCACGCATCAGCATAGTTATGTGGAAATGCGTTACCTAAGTAGTGTACCACACCTTGTTGCTGACGTTTATGGAAGTGACCACTGAACACATAAGACTGATTAGCAAAGTCTTCTGCTCTAAGCTCTCCGTGATCGGGCATTTGTACCATGGCGTTCATGTAGAAGCTAGGAAGTTCAAAGTGTCCGAATACATACTTGCTTTTTAGCTTGCGTAGCTTCTTCCATTCGTCGCCTACAAGCCAAGGAACAATAGTAACGTCTTCAATTGTGGTAATTTCGTCTACAAATGTAATACCTGGAATGTGTTTAGCAAATGCTGTGCTATTAACATCACGTTTGTCTTTGTAATACAAGTCATGATTGCCATCAAAGAAGAAAAACTGCTCAAAAGCAGCACCTAGCTTCTCCATACATCGAACAGTAGCGTCCATAGTAGTTAAATTTAAACTATTTCTGTTATGATGCCAATCTCCACAGAAAATACCAGTTTCGCAACCGGCATCTTGTGCTTGTTTGATGTACCAATCAATAAAGTCTTCACAGTCTTGATTGTGTACTTTACTGTTGCCTTTTAAACCAAAGTGTATGTCTGTAAAAACTGCTGCTTTTTTAAACAAAACGTATTCTCTCCGTAGTTATACATGTATTATATACTAGAAATTGTTTAAGGTCAATCTATTTTTTACTAGATTCTTGTTCACGCTTCACTGCTGCTTCCCACTCACCGGCATGTTGTCTAGTGTAGCTTGGATTTAAGTCATTCATTTCTAAAATGTCGTCTCTAATGTTTTGATTACGCTTTTCTAAGTTGATAACACGCACAAAACTGTTAGTAACCGCGGCTGTATAGTATGCAAACGGATTATTAGACTTTGATTCGTCAAATTGCAAACCAATTTGTGATAATTGAAGAATTGCTTGTCCTTTCATCTCGTCATTGTAAGTGTAACCACGTACATTGCCACGTGTAGCATAACGATCAACAAGTTTCATCCACATCATAGCAAGTTTGTTAGTTGCTTGACCTTTTTTAAGATTAAAGAAACCATTCTCCATGCCTCCTTCCCAGTGACTTTTTCCAACACATACTAATTCGCCGTCTTCATTAAATTTATAATGTTGGTATGGAGGAAAATTTAGTTTAACTTTAGTATCTGCTATTGTTTTAGGGTTCTTTTTACGCCCTGGCTCTTCCGGAATATGATCAAATGTCATAATACGGAAAATTAGTTCTTCTTTTGTAATTTTTCTATAGTCAACCTCGCATTCTGCTTGTTTAACTTTCTCACCTGCTTCTTTGCGTGCTTGATAATCAGCCTGACTTAGTCTTTTTGCTTTATTTCGCTTTGCTTCGGCAATTGTTCTAATATTAATTTTGTCAATATCAGGCAAAATAATATCATATTGTGCATATTGTGACTCTACAAAGCTTGAAAACGATGATTTTGATTTGTGTATTTCTAATAATAAATCTTTATTATTAAGATAGTTAACTTTTCTCATTAGATCTCCTGATGTAAATGTGTTATAACTATTATAATATACATACTTTAAAAAGTCAACTAAATAATGTATATAGGAGAGCATTATGAGTTTTTTAAAGAATCTAGGTAATAGTCTTGTTAATACTGCAAAGCAAACTGTTATTGATGAAGTGTCGGATACAAATTTTGGCAGAGCATTAAGAACATTTAATCTTCTTCCCGGAGCCAATCCAGATAATACATCGTCATTTGCTTCAGGTACGTGGGATACTGGAACAAACGCAGACTGGCGTGTTAGAATTTCTGTTCCACCTGGTGGAGCATATGGTAGCAGTACAATATTAGCACCATTAAAAGAAACACAAAACTCTATGGTGTTTCCTTACACTCCGCAAGTGTTTATTACACATAGTGCTAACTATAGCGCACTAACACCTACACATAGTAATTATCCTTTTCAAATTTATAGCAATTCGTCTGTAGATGCATTTACAATTACAGGAGAATTTACAGTAGAGAATTCAAAAGAAGCTGAATATTGGATTGCCGCAGTACATTTTTTAAGAAGTATAACTAAAATGGCGTACGGTGACAGTGCAAATAAAGGATCACCTCCGCCAGTAACAAAGCTTAACGGCTACGGCGATTATGTTTTTAATAATGTGCCAGTAGTTATTCAAAATTTTAACGTTACACTGCCCTCTGATGTAGATTATATACCTGCTAGTGTTGGATTTAACGGATCTTATGCTCCAACTAAGTCTGAAATTTCGGTTTCGATGGTTCCTGCATACAGTAGAGACAAGGTTAATAAGTTTAGTCTTGATAAATTTGTTAACGGCGGATATATTTTAGGCGGAGACGGGTACATTTAATGGCTAATTATGACGATAAAAGTCCTTATAAAGACACTAGGCAAGTTAACGGACAGTATTTAGGAATTTTAAATATTAGACCTGTGCCTGCAGAAAACGATGATATTTTATATGAAATTGAATCGCAATATACTTACAGACCAGACTTATTAGCTTACGACTTGTACGGTGATAGGCGTTATTGGTGGGTTTTTGCTCAGAGAAATATGAATGTTTTAAAAGATCCTGTATATGATTTTAGACCAGGCACAAAAATATACTTGCCTAAAGAACGAAATATTACATCAAAGTTAGGAGGCTAACGCAGTGCCTTTTTCACCACAAAATTTAGAAGCTAGACTGTCTCAAGCAGGGCAAGATCTCGGAGAAGCGTCTGATCAATTAGGTGCTGCACTTAGACAGCCGCTACCAATATCTCCAAATATCTCTTTAGATCCTTTAGGAAGAGCTCTTGCAGATACAGCAGACTCTGCACGAGGTGCAGTTGCCGCGGTCGATTCGTTTATTTCTAATCCAGGTGCTGCAATAGGAAATGCAATTGGAGGCGCACTAAATGATGCAATTGGTGGTGCATTAGGCGGCTTGTTTGGCGGCTTAGGCGGCGGTCCTGTTGGCGTACAACCTAACTCTTTAACTAAATTTGCAAGCTATAATAATATTTTTACTTTTGGTTCTGTAAGTAAAACATCTTATAACTCTCCAAACGGTACATATAGGTCCAAAGGACCAGATGTAACAATAATAAAGTCTGGCGGAACAGGAAATGACCAAGTAAAAACTCCTTTAGAACGTGCTGCCGGAATTACCGGCGAATACTTTATTGAAGATGTTGATATTATATGTCTTGTAACACCTAACAGTAAAACACAACAGACAAATGCTACTACAATTAGTTTTAATGTTACTGAACCGTATAGTATGGGTTTATTTTTACAAGCTTTACATATTGCTGCTGCAAAGGCAGGGTATACAAATTATTTAGAAGCAGTATATTTGTTACAAGTAGATTTTATCGGCTATGACGATAGTGGGCGTTCTGTTAAAGATGCTAGATCTACTAGAATGTTTCCATTAAAATTATCAAACGTTGAGTTTGATGTTACTGAAGCTGGTAGTTCTTATTTTGTTGAAGCTATACCTTATCATGAAATTGCAATGTCAGACGAAGTACAAATGTCTCCAGTAACAGTAGATATACAAGGTGCAACGATAGCAGAACTTTTACAAACTGGGCCACAGAGCCTTTCTACTATTTTAAATTCAAGAGAACAAGAACAAGTTCAAGCAGGTAACAAAACAGTTGCAGATGAATATGTTATTATGTTTCCTAAAAGTATGTCTAGCGA
>ERZ1039804.2132-NODE-2132-length-10361-cov-4.037939_pt1 | contig 10361 bp, 17 predicted proteins | sample MGYA00383089_ERZ1039804 | MGnify/ENA primary metagenome ERZ1039804 (study PRJEB29581, sample SAMEA5548359) | metagenome | biome: marine; feature: coastal; material: water | depth 1 m | study: Short-term variability in the microbial, nano- and picoplankton...
ATAAATTGTAGACTCATAAGGAAGCGGTTTCTTTTTTAATAATGGATCAAGATCAGTGCCGACTTTTAACTTGGCATACTTATCATTAAATACAGAATGAGCCATTGCGCCTGGCGTTGATAGATAACCAGAAAGAACCTTTTTAGTAGATGATTTAAATGATTGTTTTGAAACAAAATGAATAGTATACGTTACACCATTAGTACTTGGTCTTGGTGTAATATTAGATACTCTATGCACACGAGCAGCGATGGATATCTCAGTTCGAAAATCCATACCAACCAAAGTAAGATTTAATGTTTCTTCGCCTTGAATAGGCATACCTTCTAACACGTTAGAAGTATCAAGAACATCAATGCTCCCACTATAGGCAACAGTATCCATAGACTGATTAATCTCAAACCCATAAACATAGTTTGATGATATATCTCGTCTAGTTTTGCCGTCATATGAAATAAGCTCGGCTCGAGTTACTTCGACTGTTCCGGGATTAATATCTTCTGCCATTTACCTGTCTTTTATTTTGCGTGCAAATTCTTTTGTGATAAGTGGTAAGTAACTATTATCAATAAGGAATATTTCTTTTTTGTTTTCGTTCTCAGCCAATTCCTGATCATAAACTTTCCATTCTCTCCACTCTTCAGGAATGATTCGTTTAATAATAATTTTACGACCTTGTTCAGTTCGTAGAATAATGCGATCTTCTTTACGTAAATAAATCGTTTGGAAAGATTCTGGCGCTAATTTTACTATGTCTACTGCCATCTTTTATACAACCTTATAGTAATAGATAATGTTATCACCATTATCGTCTTTTGTCCATTCAACAACTTCTTCGCCAAGTTTACCAGATTCTTCTCTATACTTTTCTGTTAAATAAGCGTTAAAATCAGCTTCTGCCATTGGCCACTGATGATAAGGATCAATAATATTATTTGATATATTGACTAACCAAACATAATCTGGTGATCCATAATAAGCGTTTGCAACATCTTCTGCTCTATAACCTTCTTTAACTGTATAAGGTAAATATAGCATAGGATTAGATGTAACAAAATTCGTAAAACTATTTCTACGAGTAATGTCTTTTACCTGTACGCCTTCATAATCTATTGTTGGAAATCTTGAAAAATACTTCATGCGTTAAATGTGCCTCCACCACCTTGATTTGAATATACCTCAGGGTCATAATTCATTGCAACTTCTTCAGCTACTGCTACGCCAGAAGTTGTTGTTGTTGGAGCACCGTAATCTCCAGCTGTTTCAATTTGTAATTCTTGCATATTTAATGATATTTGAACTCCAGCTGGTCTTCCGCCTGCCATTACTGCTAATGTTCCGCCACCAGCATAATCAACAGTCATAGAGGTAACCATACACGGCTTAAACTGCATATAAAAACTTTCGTCAACACCGATAAGAAATATCTTACATGTGCGTGGGAACTTTAAGAAAGCCTTTTTAATACCTTGTGATCCGGTACCAATATCTACTGTTTCAGGTAATACGTTTAATTTTAAAGCTTTAATAACATCTTGAATTCTTTGAGAATCTCTTGAATTGTCTGGATATAAATCCCATTGGAAAGTATGAGTTCTAAGCGATACACCTTCAAATGAAATTGTTTCTCTTGGGTTTAGTGTTTGGCCTACTGAAAGATTTACTGCTCCGGCTAAACTATCTGGAATAAATTTAGATAACATAAAGCGAGTCATACTTGCCGCGTCAGCAGTAGAAGTCTGTGTAATACTTTTAATTAAATCATTTATAGCGCCACTGCTTCCACTAGATGCTGCTCCCGCCATTGCACCTATATCTTGTATTGCCTTTGGAATATCTTTAATAGCACCGCCGTTACCTTGGGATGCTTTTATAGCAGTTTGTACCGCTCCTTCAATTAAAGGATTTTGCTGCATGTTATTATATATTAGACCAGTAGTATCTGTAAGCTGCTTTGGAAACGGTAATTCAATAGAATTAACACTACGTATTCCAACACCACTTGCCCTATCTTCAGAAATAAGACCGTCATTTGTATTGGTTATAGTTGAACCAAACTTATCTTTAAAACCCTCGTAGGAATAGTCTTCAAATACCATAAGCATACTATGTGGAAAAGGCTTATCAGGAAACCGAATAAGATGAGACTGAGCGGCATTCATCCGTTCATTATTATCTATCGTTTGCTCTGGCCTTTTAGAGTTTGTTGCCATTTGTACTATCCTTTGGATTATAAATAATTTATTATTTCTATTTATAACTAATTGTGAGGTGTCGGTGGCTTATAGTGGACGGTTTAAACCAAAAAATCCATCTAAATATAAAGGTGACCCTACTAAGATTATTTATCGGTCTATGTGGGAGTTCAAATTTTTTCGGTATGTAGATGTACATCCTGATGTAATATGGTGGCAAAGTGAAGAGGTGATTGTACCTTATTATTCACCGATCGATGGAAAGCGTCATAGATACTTTCCAGATGTTATTGTGCATAGTAAAGTACCATTATCAAAAGGTGGTGGAGAAAAGACTTTAATGATTGAGATTAAACCTAAATATCAGACAGTGCCGCCTGACATAAATAAGAAGAAGACGTCTACAGGTCGAGTCTCGAGAAGATATTTAAATGAGGTTAAGACTTGGGGCACCAATGAAGCAAAATGGAAAGCAGCTCGCATGTATTGTGATCAACGCGGCTGGGATTTCCAGATATATACAGAAGATCAACTAGGAATCAAATAATGGCATCAATGTTCGACGATATACTACTTAAAGGAATACGTTCTGGTAAAGCTCCAGCGCGTACAGATGCGGCAAGACAATGGTATAGAGATCAAGCCAAAGGTGTTACTCGTACAAATAGAAACAGATCTAAAGGTGATAAACTCATCAAAGAGTTAAGACAAGATCAAAGTAGACGACAAGATACTCGGTTTATGATGGGAAATATGTACTTATTTGCATATGATCCTAAACATAAAGATACTTTACCATATTATGACCGCTTTCCTCTTATTTTTCCAATAAATAAAGCAAAGGGTGGGTTTCTTGGTATTAACATGCATTATTTGCCACCGATTTTAAGAGCAAAACTAATGGATCAATTATATACCGTGTTAACTAATAGAGCATTTGACGAAACAACGAGATTATCTGCATCATATAAAGTACTAAACAGCGCTGCAAAATTTAAAGAGTTTCAGCCAACGATTAAACATTATTTGAATGCACATGTAAGAACTAAACCTGCATATATCAATCCATCGGAATGGGATATCGCATTGTTCTTACCAACTCAACAGTTTGTTGGTGCAACTGCTACTCAGGTATATGCTGATTCGAGACGAATCGTAAGAGGAAGATAATGGCATTTAATATATCAGAATTTAAAACACAAATGGACTGGTTCGGTGGTCCATCTCGCGGTTCTTTATTCGAAGTACAAATATCAAGACCATCTAATGTAAAATCAAGAACAAGTTCGAGAGATCTTATATTCTTTTGTAAGAATGCTTCTATTCCTGGTATTACATTTAACACCGTTCAAAATGATCAAGTAGCTCAGTTTCGTAAATTACAACCTTTGGGTGTAAACACTGAACCGGTTCAAGCAATTTTTATGCTTGATTCAGATCATCAAGTATTATCCTTTTTCCACTCGTGGGCTCAAAACGTAGTTAACTTCGGTACTGCGGCTGGTTCATTTGCAGAAGTAGATGGTAAGTTACCATTTGAAATAGGATATAAAGACAATTATGCATGTAGAGTAGTAATTAGACAGTACTCTACTAACTACGATACATCAGGTCAATATTACGAAGTAATATTAGATAACGCATTTCCAATGATGATTGGTGATGTTGATTTAGCGTGGGAAAACAATGATTCATTCTCAGTATTACCAGTATCTCTTCAATATGATAGGATACAATTTAGTGGTGAGAGAATTGGATCGCCTACCGCAAGATTCGGTAGAGGAAATGGTTTACTAGGATTAATACAACAGATCGGCGCCGTTGGTCAATTAATCGGAGCTGACCTTGTACCAACATCAGTACAAGACGCGGTAAACAAATATACGAAAGTAAATAACAGAGTGCGTCGAATAAAAGACTTTTTTGGTTAATGGAGAAATAAATTATGGCTTTACCTAAGATCGAGTTACCGATTTTTGAATTGGACTTACCCTCAACAGGAAAAACGATTAAGTATCGTCCTTTTACTGTTAAGGAAGAAAAAATATTACTAGTGGCGCAAGAATCAAATGACGCTACTCAAGAATTAATGGCAGTTAAACAAGTAGTTAATAACTGTTTAATTGATGAAGAAGCTGAACAACTTGCAATGTTTGATTTAGAATATATTATGTTAATATTAAGATCTAAATCAGTTGATAACATGATTGAGTTTCAGGTTACAGATCCTGAAACAGATAAGATTGTTGAGTTAAAATTAGATATTGAAAATGTAACTTTAACGACGCCAGACGGTGCTCAAACAGAAGTTAAGGTTAACGATGAATATACACTGTATTTAAAGTATCCAACAATAGATGAATATGCTAAGATTCTAATTATGGATAATGAAGATCCGTTAATTAACTATGTTTTAATGGTTGCATGTATGGAAAAAATTGCTTCTGAAGATGAAGTATCACATTTTAAAGATTACAGTGATGAAGATATTGCAGCATTTGTAGATAATTTAAGTGCAGATGTTATTAAAGGTATTCAAGAGTTTTTTGAGAATATACCTAGATTAAGACATGAAATGCATTACACTAATGCCGATGGTAATGATAAGACCTTTGTCGTGGAGGGCATGCGCAGTTTTTTTATCTAGTGCTGAGTCATACGTCGCTGGGTGACTATTATCAAATCATCTTTGCAATGGCTCAGCACCACAATTGGTCGTTAAATGAGATTGAAAATATGTTACCATACGAAAGAGAATTGTATTTTGGAATGATAGTAGATTTTATTGCTAAACAAAACGAAAATAATTAGGAAGAAATAAATGGCTGAGTTGTCACAAGAAACAATTGCTATAATCGACAGATTAAAAGCCGAAGGAGATCTCAATAGAAATACTGGGACTAACTCTATGCGCTCGATGAATATAAAGCTAGATAAATTTGATAGTTTATTTAGAAGTATTAACGCGAACGTAATAGAACAAACTTCGATGCTAAAAGCGCAATTAGGTGTTGCTAACGACGCTCAAGAAAGAGCTCGAACTCAAGAGCAATTTGATGAAGTTACGCCTACACCTATGGCTAATCAGACCAGTGATTATGAAACTTCAGAAAACGATAAGAAGCAGAAAACAAACGCTGCAATTGATAAAATGGGCGATGCTATTAAAAACGCGATGTCGTTGAAAAACTTAGCAATTGGAGCTGGGGCTGGATTCGTAGGATACAATTTACTTAAAGGATTCATAGATACAAAGTACGACGGCGCATTTACCGAAATGGAAGAAGGACTTGGTGGATTCGGTAAGGAACTTAAAAAGTTTAGTCTAGATGGTATGAACGATATTAAGACTACCATAACAGATATGAATACAACTTTAAAAAACCTTACAGGTCCGGACGGAAGTATTACTAAATTAAACAATAACATTTCTGATTTAAGTGACAGAATGCGTGAGATTGCTGACTTGGGTTGGGTAGATGTTGCAGCAAAAATGATTACTAGCATTAGCGCAGCTGGAGCATTGTTCTCTTTAATTAGATATAGCGCTAACCTTATGAACGATGACCTTAACAATGCTCGAAAAAAAGTCGGCGGTAGAACGTGGATACAAAGAGCTCTTGGATTAAATAAAGATGGATATTTACCTAAATCACCAGTAGATCCAAAAACAGTAAAAACATCTCCATTAGCAAATGGACAACAAGGAGCAAAGAACTCCAATGCATCTAAAGTTGCTAATTCAAATGCTGCAAAAAGTACAAAACCAACTAAATTACCAAAGGCAGGAACTGGAGCAAATGGTCCGGCAGGTGGAGCAAAACCTGTAACTCCAACTATTTCAACTGCTGCTGGAAATAATGTTCCTAAAAGTACAATGAGAACTGACGCAATAGGTGAAAAGGTTCCGGGTAAGGGCAAAATCACTATGGATAATGGAAGATTAAGATATATAGATGGACCTAAAGCCGGTCAATATGTTAATGATAAAGACGCCCTTAAAGCATTAGAAGCAAGTTTAGACACAAAATATTCTAAAGCATTTGGTAGAATTGTAAACTTATTTAAAATAGTTAAAATTGCAGCTGCTATATATCTTATGTATGAAATTTATGTAATCTTAGAAGATGATGAGAATTATCCAACTCAAAATGATAAAATTAAAGCTATGGCGCCAATTCTTGGTCAAATAGTTGGTGGTCTTGGTGGAGCTGCAATTGGTGCAGCGATGGGTTCAATACCTCCTTTAACAGGCTGGGGAACACTTATCGGCGGTATTGGTGGTGGTTTCTTAGGCGCATTTATGGGCGGATATCTTGGAGAAATTATTGCTAAATGGGCATTTGCAGAACAACCAAAGCAATCAGATGTTGATAAAAATGAGGCCACTCTGAAAGAAGGTTATGTTAGACCAATGCCAACTGGCCAAAGCTCAAGAGGCTGGAGGAAAAAGTACGGCAAAACACACAATAAAGACGGTAGTCCAAAAGTAAAAGTTCAATTACCTGCTCCAGCAACACCGGGAAATAGAGCAGGCGTAACAACTGGCGGAGGCGGCGGAGCTAAAAAATTAACACCTGCAGATCTATTAAGAATTGAAAAAGAAAATAATACTACCGGTGGTGGTCCGAGTGGATATACACCAAATGAAATTTTGCTTCAAGAAATGAATCTAGGAATGAGCACTGGAGCTGGAAGTACTGGTGCAAGCGCAAAAGCAATTGAGTTAGCCGCTGCTAATCAGGCTGGAGGAATAAACGTTATTAATCATAACAATCCTCATATCGCACCAACTGTATTACAACAAGGTGGCAGTGATGTTACACAAATTAGTTTTAATGGTAGTGGCGGTGCTACAAAAACAGATTCAGTATTTCAATACGGATTACCAAACTCAGTCGCATAAAAAAACGGAGATAATTTAAAACTACCTCCGTTTCTAGTTCGTTATCTACTTATGCTATAGAGCTTACGCATAATATCATTACTCCAAGGGTAATGACTGTTAATGCAGTTTGAGCTACCATATCACAAAAGTGGCCGTCACATTCCTTAATATAAGAAATTACTCTGTTCATTTGGCGTGGCCCTCCTTTAGGCCGGCGATTATTCGTTTAAAAGCGTTCTTTTAGCTGACTTAGCTTTTTTGCCGATGTTAATCTTACGAGATTTTTTCTCTTCAGGTATTACGTTTTCTAGCTCGATGGACAAGATACCATTTACTAGATCGGCTCCATTAACTACAATCGTATCTGAAAGTGTAAATGAACGTCTAAAAGCTCTTGCAGAAATACCGTTGTGTAAGTATTCTACTTCGTTCTTATTTGTTTTCTCAGCGAGAACATTAAGAACTCCGTCTTTTAGATCAATTTCGATTTCATCCTCATCAAAGCCAGCTACAGCGATTTCAATCGTGTATCTCTCGTCGTCTAACTTTACGATATTATATGGAGGGTAGTTCGTTTGACCTGGTGTTGAGTTCTGCATTCTATTTAGAACTCTATCAAATCCAATAAAAAATGGATCGGTTAACAAGTCTGTTGTCATTCTTCGTGTATTAGTCATTTTGCTATCTCCTTTAAATTAAGCAAGATTTATATTTGGCCGATTAATCCGACCGGTTTAACATGTAAGAACCCGATAATTCAGCATTCTTACACATTTATTTATATACAGAAATTGTATATACATTAAAAAAGTTATTACTTTTTGTAATAACCTTTATTCATCTGTTGAACCAAAGCCACCGTCACGGTCAGTTTTGATTCCTGGTTTGTCTTTTGTCTCTACTATCTTAGTACGAAGAGTTTTTTCGATTAAGCATTGAGCAATACGTTCGCCATGCTCAATTAGAGCCATACTGTCTGAAATGTTTTCTAGCATCATGAAAGATTCTTCTACGTAATCAGAATCTATTATACCAACTCCATTTACCATTGTCAACCCTTTCTTTAGAGCTTGACTGGAGCGAATATACATTTTCATTACATGCTTTTCTGGAATATCGAAGATAAGACCGGTTGGTACTAATACTCGAATTCCTGGAGGTAGTTGAAATGCGTTTGGATTTCCACCAACACCTTTAACTACAATTTGCATTTCTTTGTTAAATGCGTTATATGATCTTAAACGTTGACCACGAGTAATACATGCTTTAATATCGAAACAAGCTGATCCAGCTGTTGCGTATTCAGGCACTTCTGCCCGATCATTCACCTTATATACATTCATAATTTACTTTTTCCCAATATTATATTTAGCTTCAAGTGTCCAATTTGATTTTTCTTTATGTGATAAAATTTTGATTTGATTAAGAGGAGCAGCAAGTTCGCCTGTAGCATCTGCATGCACAATAGAACATAACTCCCATTCTTCTAGAAGTTTAACAATCGTATTACGTCTTGCTTTATCTTCTTCTGTAAATGTATTCTTTTTTCCGTCGAGTATAAACAATTCCTTGAAATGTAGAATTGCGTATCTTCCCTGCTTATGAAGAATATGACATGTTTGATATAACTTCTTCTCTTTACGAGAGGAAATGCCAATTCTTGTTAAAGTCTCTTTAACTTTTAAAAAACTATCTGGGGAAGGAAGCGAAACTTCTATACCGACACCTTTGAAAATGTCTTCTGTTTCCATAACGTACAGCACCTTATTTTAAATTATTTTTAGTTGTTATCACGATGCGTCAAATGTTGCATCCATTATATTTATTCTATTTGGAAACTCCACCCAGAGTGAGTTTGTTCTTAATAGATTTCATATCGTCTTTTGATAACGCTTTAAAATAAAGCTTTGCCACTGTACGATTACATTTATATACTTCCTGAATAGCATCAAGATCTGTACTTTTATCAGCTTTCGGCCATTTTGAGAAACGTTTGCGTTTGCGCAAAGCACCTCTATAATAATCGAATTGAGCTGCATGAAACAGATGATGTCGCATATTCATTTCATTAGCATGAAGAATAGTATCTTCAAAGTTAGTAAAACCACGGTTAACTACGTAGGGAGTAAATTGCTTTTCGATTTGATCAGGCGTATCATGATTTTTAATCAGATCTTCTTTAGTAAAAGATACTGCATTCATAAAATCAAAAGGGTTGTAATCTTTAGCCATCTTTTATATCCTCCCAATTTCCAAAGATCATTGGAGCTTGCTTTCTTGCTTCTTCCATATGGTATTCGCCAGGATAATGTTTTAAACATCGAGATGCTTCTTTTCTTATTGCTGACGGAACGCGTGGTGTTTTCTTTGGATCTAATAAATTATATAACAAAACTCGGGTATTGTCAACAGCACATTTACGTTCATGTGGCATGGTCATTTCTTGCCTCCTCAATAGCTTTAAGAACTTCATTAACTTCATCAGCGCATGCTTGACATGCTTTTAAAGTATGTAGTCCTTCAGCAGTATTAAACTTTACGTTAAACGCGACATCTGGATCGACGTCTACGCTACAATTAAAACATTGGACTTTCTTTGCGGTTTTCTTAATAGAAAATCCAAACATTAGTCCTCGTCCTTCTCGATAGGATTATCGTAATAATCGTGAGTACCAGCGCGATATCGAGCCTTCCTCTCCTCAAGCATCATTGTAGAAACCCATAGACCTTTAATGCCAAAGTAACATAGAAATAGAGCAATCGCTCCTTGAAACACATTATAAAAAATATCTAAAATCATATCAAAATATCCAAGGCTTGACCTGGATCCTCTTTAGGAGTGTTTAATGTACCATTGGCATTGTAAGTAGTACCAATGACGTGCTTTTCAACTGTTAAATGACCGTTGCGTTCAACATGCTTTATATTAGTTAAAACATCTTTATCGCCAATACGATTGTACGTAGTATAGTCGCTAAGTATAACAGTTGCGAGTGGATTTATTTCTGTCATTTGTATTCTGACTCCAACATTACTTCTGTTAAGAAGGCAACCATATTAACTTCGAGGTCAGCTACAAAGTTTGCTTTGTACATATAATCAGCAAGAGTAACCACGAATCCTGGCATAGATTTAAGTTGAACTTTATCAGTTGCCATATCATAGATACGTCTAAACATTTCATTCATGTCTTGATCTGAGTTTGTTGCAACCCATTTACGCATACCTGTAAAGTTTTTTGATTTAAGAAGTTGGAACATTTCGTCCATAGACTCTTG
>ERZ1039804.2139-NODE-2139-length-10338-cov-5.830400_pt1 | contig 10338 bp, 6 predicted proteins | sample MGYA00383089_ERZ1039804 | MGnify/ENA primary metagenome ERZ1039804 (study PRJEB29581, sample SAMEA5548359) | metagenome | biome: marine; feature: coastal; material: water | depth 1 m | study: Short-term variability in the microbial, nano- and picoplankton...
ATTGAGCTGGGTTGTTTTATATTTGTTTTAAGGATTTTGTGCGCCCTATGCAAGCGACTAATATTTTATTGATGATAATCGGTCTTGGCATTTTTGCATTCTATTTAGGCCGTGGACGCTCGCTTGCCCTTGCCGCGCCTCTTGGCGGCATTCGCAAGCTCCATTCGTTGCCCTCTTACTACGGTTATCACGCCGCTCTCTGGTGTGCCATGCCGCCGCTGATTTTGCTGGCGCTATGGATGATGTTCGATGAGCCGTTAATCAATAGTATTGTGATAAGTTCAGTCGCCGACGAACTAGCGCCTACCAGTGCGGCGAGCTACAACCTTCTGCTCAATAAAATTTCCAATCTGGCCGATGGCATCCTCAGCCAAAAAGGTCAGAGCCCTGCGCTCATAGCCGCCGCTGATCATATGGCGTCGCTGCAGCGAATTTCCCGCTGGGCACTTACTTCTTTGATGCTCTGTCTTTCGTTGCTGGGTTTGCTTTGGGGCTGGTCCAGAGTAGCAGCAGGATTTAGAGCACGCCCAGTGGTTGAGCGGGTGATGCAAAACCTGCTACTGGCCTGCGCCTGCTTGGCTATTTTTACCACCGTTGGCATTGTGCTGTCGGTACTGTTTGAATCCATACAGTTTTTTAGATCTGTCCCTGTTGGGGATTTTGTCTTTGGCCTTGATTGGAGCCCACAAACAGCGATCCGTGAAGATCAGGTTGGCTCCTCTGGCAGCTTTGGTGCCGTGCCCCTATTTGTTGGTACCTTATTGGTGTCTGCGGTTGCTATGTTCGTTGCGGTTCCAGTGGGGCTGATGTCGGCAATTTACCTGGCTGAGTATGCCAACAAAAAGGTTCGTGCCTTTGCCAAGCCCGCGCTGGAAGTGCTGGCTGGTATTCCCACCGTAGTTTATGGTTTTTTTGCTGCGCTGACAGTGGCGCCTTACCTGCGGGATCTGGGAGCCGGTTTTGGTCTCTCAGTTTCCTCAGAAAGTGCCCTGGCCGCCGGTGTGGTGATGGGGGTGATGATTATTCCATTTATTTCCTCCCTGGCCGACGATGTTATCACCGCTGTGCCGCAATCTATGCGTGATGGTTCGTTGGCGATGGGCGCAACTCAGTCTGAGACTGTGCGCAATGTGATTATTCCCGCAGCACTACCTGGAATTGTGGGTGGCGTTATGCTGGCGGTTTCCCGAGCTATTGGTGAGACCATGATCGTTGTGATGGCCGCAGGCCTGGCCGCTAAGTTAACCGCCAACCCATTGGACTCGGTGACCACGGTAACGGTACAGATTGTGACATTGCTTACCGGCGATCAGGAGTTTGACAGCCCCAAAACACTGGCGGCCTTTGCACTTGGGTTGATGCTGTTTACCGTGACCCTGTTGTTGAATATTTTCGCTCTGCATATTGTTAAGAAATATCGCGAGCAGTATGAGTAAGCCCATGGATAATTTAGACAAAATTAAACATTCCCTGACCAAGCGAAACCGCGCCGAAAAGCGTTTCCGCTGGTATGGACGCCTGGCTATTGCCATAGGTCTTGCAGCCGTCATTGTGCTGTTTACCGACATTATTGGAAAAGGCCACGGCGCGTTTAGAATTACCTATATAGAGTTGGATGTGCATTACGATCAGGATTTGATCGGTGTCAGTAACCTGACAGACCCCAGCCAACTTGCCGATGGCAACTGGGATGCTGTGCCCAAGTCAGCCCTGAGAGAAAAATTCTCTGATGTCTCTAGCCGTCGCGACAAGCGCAGACTCTACGGCTTGCTGAGTAACGGTGCTGGTTTTGATTTAAAAGATCGCCTGCTGGCCAATCCGCTGCTACTGGGTGAAACTGAAACCATCTGGATCCTTGCGGATGACGATATAGACACCTATTACAAAAGCTGGCTGGACGGTGAGCCCTACGCCGCGCGCCTCAGTGACAAGCAGGTGGCTTGGATCGATCAGTTACACCAGGAGGGCAAAATCAGATTGCAGTTCAATAGCAACCTGTTTACCCGTGGAGATTCCAGAGAGCCAGAGCAGGCAGGTATTCGCGGCGCCATTATGGGCTCGCTGCTTACGCTGATTCTGACCATGTTGCTGTCGTTCCCTATTGGTGTGTCAGCGGCAATTTATCTGGAAGAGTTTGCTCCCAAAAATCGTTGGACTGACTTTATTGAAGTCAATATCAATAATCTCGCCGCTGTGCCCTCAATTATCTTTGGCCTGTTAGGGCTGGCGATCTTTATTAATTTTTTCCATGTGCCTCGCTCGGTACCCATTGTCGGTGGTTTGGTGTTAACCCTGATGACGCTGCCCACAATTATTATTACTAGCCGTGCTGCGATTAAGTCTGTGCCTCCATCAATTCGCGAGGCAGCGCTTGGTATGGGAGCCTCCAAATATCAGATGGTAATGCATCATGTATTGCCACTGGGGCTTCCGGGCATGCTGACCGGTGCGATTATTGGTATGGCCCAGGCATTGGGTGAGACAGCGCCCTTGTTGATGATCGGCATGGTGGCATTTATTGTTGATATTCCCGCAGGCTTTAGTGATCCAGCCACTGTGTTGCCTGTGCAGATTTTCCTTTGGGCCGATAGCCCAGAGCGAGCCTTTATCGAGAAGACTTCGGCGGCCATTATGGTATTGCTGAGCTTCTTAATTGTTATGAACACAACAGCCGTTTGGCTGCGCAAGCGCTTAGAGCGCCGTTGGTAGTAAGGACCAGATTATGACTAAAGCAGCGACAGTGGCTAAAAAAGCAAAAAAGCCCACCAAAGCCAAAATAGCCGCGGCAGTGGCACCAGATTTAGACCTTGTTGAAGGTCATGTAACCGTAGGTCAGGCCTTTACCAAAAAGCCTAAAATGACCATGCGTAATATCGACGTTTTTTATGCGGACAAGCAGGCGATTCATGATGTGAGCCTTGATATTGCGCAAAACGAGGTCATTGCCATGATTGGGCCTTCTGGCTGCGGCAAGTCTACTTTTTTGCGCACCCTCAATCGTATGAATGATACGGTTGAGGGCTGCAGTGTTAAGGGCGAGATATGTATGGATGGTGAAAACCTCTACTCCCCTAATCTGGATGTGGTTGAGTTGCGCGCTCGAGTGGGGATGGTATTCCAGAAGCCCAATCCATTCCCCAAATCTATCTACGATAATGTTGCCTATGGGCCCAAGATTCACGGCTTGGCTGATACCAGAGTTGATTTGGATGAAATTGTCGAAAACAGTCTGAAAAAAGCCAGCCTCTGGGAAGAGGTTAAAGAGCGATTGCATCAGCCCGGCACAGGCTTGTCCGGTGGCCAGCAGCAGCGGCTCTGCATTGCCCGTGCCATTGCGGTTAGCCCGGAAGTTATTTTGATGGATGAGCCATGCTCGGCGCTGGATCCCATTGCTACGGCAAAGATCGAAGAACTGATCGAAGAGCTGAGCCAGAACTTTACCATTGCGATTGTGACCCACAGCATGCAACAGGCGGCGCGGGTATCTCATCGCACCGCCTACTTCCACCTTGGCAAGCTGATTGAGGTAAATCCCACTGAACAAGTATTTACAATGCCAGAGCACAAGCTGACAGAGGCTTATATTACTGGCCGATTTGGTTAATCGAATTTAACCAGAGGTTAAAAAGGAGAATACTATGGCAAAAATGTCATTTGAAAATCACATTATGAAACAGTTCGATGAAGAGCTGGAAGAGATCCGCACCCGCCTGATGGAAATGGGCGGCAAGGTCGAGCAGCAGTTGCAAAACGCATTGCGCGCAGTCAGTGAAGCAGACAGCCAGCTGGCCGAAGCGGTGATTGCTGAAGAACAGTATGTCGACAATATGGAGGTCGATATTGATGAGGCCTGTATTTTGATTATTGCTCGTCGACAGCCGGCGGCCAGCGACTTGCGGCTGGTGATGATGGTGACCAAAGCGGTCAACGACCTTGAGCGCATTGGTGACGAGGCCAAGAAGATTGCCAATCATGCGGTCATACTGGCGGGGCAGAGTGGTACAACCCAAGGCTACACAGAAGTGCGCCATATGGGCCAGTCTGTGTGCACCATGTTGGCCAACGCCTTGGATGCCTTCGCCCGCTTTGATGTGGACGCAGCCATGCGCACGCTGGAAGAAGATAACAAAATTGACCTTGAGTACAAAACGGCTCTTCGAGAGTTGGTCACTTATATGATGGAAGACCCGCGCAGTATTAGCCGAGTAATTAATATATTGTGGGTCATCCGGTCACTAGAGCGTATTGGAGATCACGCCAAGAACCTCTGCGAGCAAATTGTATTTGTGGTGAAAGGTAAGGACATTAGGCATCAGTAATTCCCGTTAACGCAGCATCCAAAAGGGGGGCTCATGCCCCCCTTTTTTTTATAAAAAAACCGGCCGTCTGATCGCTTAAATGGTCGCTTTAGCCGCATTTTGATAACAAATCCCTACCGAATACTGTTAACTCCACGCAAATGAAAAAAACTATAAGTTGGAAGTCCCTATGCGCGTCATCTCTAATCCTTTAACGCTAGCCAGTTGTCTCCTAATATTATCAGCCTGTGGTGGCGGTGGCGGAAGTGACTCCCCAACACCACCTGTAGTGACAAACCAGCCGCCCACATTGACTATAGATGCTGCGGCATCGACGATGGAAGGTGTTTTTGAGGTTGCAACGGTCGATGGATCAGATCCAGAGAATCAAAGCTTGGATTACAGCCTATCTGGCGTGGATAGTGACCAGTTTGAGCTGTCAGCTGGGGGTGTTATCAGCTTTAAGGTTGTGCCAGATTATGAAGCGCCCACAGATGCTGACGCCAACAACGATTACGACATCACAGTAGAGGTTGCAGACAGTCAGGGTGCATCCGACTCTGAGCAGCTGCTGATCATCGTTACTAATGCTATTGAAGGGCGCGTAATTGATGCGCCGCTTGCCAGCAGCCCGGTATTCATTGATCTCAATGGCAATATGATTGCTGACGCGGGCGAGCCCTCCGGCACTTCCGATGCCAATGGCTACTTTGCAATTGCCGAGCCAGAACAAAGTGACAATGCGCAGCTTGTTGCACTGGGGGGCACCGATATTATGACTGGTGTGGCGATGACTGATCTGGCACTGATTGCAGATTTGCCTCAAGATCTCGCTAGCCCCGTAGCAATTTCGCCTATTAGTTCGGTTATTGCCAGCGCCTCAACAGTAGAAGCCAAAGCAGCGGTGATGACTGCGCTGGGTATCGAAGGCGCAGTCGATGACTTTCTGGCTCAGGATATTTGGGCCCTAGCAGAATCCGATGATGAAACAGCTCAGCGTTTGCAGGCGGTTAACCAGCAGATTGCACTGTTGATTACCACCGCCCAGGCGCTGTCTGACAGCGACAGCCCAGAGCAAGTATTCGCCGTGGCTCAGGCCACGGCACAGGCTATTGTCACAGAAATCGGTACCACCGGCGGGATTGATTTGGAGTCCAGCAGCCAGCTGGTCGACGTGCTAAGTGATGCGCTTAACAATGAAGTATCAGTGCTCATGGTTGCCGCCGTGGCAGACAATGTCGCTGAGATCAATGAGCTGTTAGCGGGAGATGGGGTTGATCCCACCTCTGCCGCGGCCACGGACTTTGTGCAGACCACGCAGACGGACTTGTTGGCCTCAGTCACTGATCTGGTTGAAGGTGTTACCAGTTTGGTGGACTTTGTTACCGACACTAGCCTTGTCTCTTTATTTTCTAATAGTGAAATTTTCACCTCTCAGGTGGACACAGATAATGACGGCATAGTGAATCTGTTGGACAGCGATGACGATGGCGACAATGTGGCCGATAACCTCGATGCCTTCCCTCTAGATAGCACTGAATCCGTAGACACCGACGGCGATCAGATTGGCAACAATGCAGATACCGATGATGATGGCGACAATGTGCCTGATAGCGCTGACCTGTTTCCCTTGGATGCCAGTGAGAGTGCAGATATCGATGGCGACGGCATTGGTGACAATGCAGACACTGATGATGCGGTTCAAACTGTCTATGTGAGCCTGAACAGCGATCCATTTGCAGCACCATATTATCTATTTAGCAGCACGGAAGGGGGCGCCCCAGAGACATTAGCGCTCGAGCGTGGTAAGACCTACCAGTTTGTTCGTGTGGATGATGGCCATCCGTTCAATATTGGCTCGGACTGGCAAGTTGGCCTCAATGATCTGTTTATGAGCAGTACCTCATCTGAAAGACAGATTAATGGTATTGGCTCAATTCAGCTTGGACAGTCGCTGATTATTAGCATTCCTGCAGACTATGCCCGCACCAGTGTTAGCTATTACTGCTGGACCCACCCGTCCATGGTGGCGGCGATTCAGATTATCGATACACCGGTCGATCCGGGTATGAGCGAAGGTGATACCCCAATTATGATTGATGGTGTGGTTGCCGATATCTGGGGTGGCGATCTCAATTTCTCGGCCTTTGATGAAGCAAATGGCTACGGTGATTGCACGGATGAACAGGTAGGCACCGAGAGCTGTAACAGCATCGACTGGGAAGTTGTCTCTGACGCAGAAAAAGGTGATGTTCTTCAGGTCAGCTACACTTCTAATGCCGGTCATGCAGGTATTGTTGTGGGCCCAGGCCCAGCGGTTAACCTCAGTGACTACAGTGCAGGGCAGTTGGAATTTGATATTAAAGTGCTCAATGCCGGGGCCAATGGCCTGTCGAGCGGCTTCTATATCAAGTTGGAAACTAATCAAGATAGTACCAGTGGAGAACTGGCAGTCTCTCAGATTGCTGCCACTGGCGATTGGGAAGCTATTAGCATTCCAATGTCGACCCTGACTGCAAGCGGCGGACTCAATCTCAATAGCGTTACAGCGCCACTGGTATTTTTCCCTGCCTATGGCACTAGCCCAGGCGTTGTCTATCAGATGGATAATGTGCGCTTTTCTGGCATCGCGGATGGCGCTACGCCGCCCGTTTCTGGAACTGGGCCCATAGATCCAGATAACCCCAGCTCTTTCTCTATTACTGCCTATGGCGCAGGTAGTGTTGCCGATGGCATAAACCCAAATAGCTATCGCTGTGTTTATGACAATGGCAACTGGATTTACAATGCTGGCGTCGTGGAACCTGGCATTGCCGCCTGTAACACAGATACTGGAATACCATCAGGTACGCCAACGGCCATGTCTCCTCAGTTGACTGGCCCGGCTCTGGACAAGCCAACCCCGACCCACAAATGGTGGGGATCCATTCCGTTCCTAGGTGAAATGCAGACGGGTAATGCTAATCAGGCCGCTTACATCACTCCAGACCCCTTTATGGCGCGGGTGACCGAAAAAGGTGTTCGAGTGCTGAGCATCCCGGCTGGTTTGGGTAATTATACCGACGGATTTATGTACCCGATCCCTGATCCGTTTACCGAAGTTTTTGATGGTATGGCTGTGGGTAACACGGCGTATTCCAACTTAAATGCTTACCTGAAAGACTACAGTGATGGTTCGGTTACTGTGATGTGGAAGTCAGGTAATACAGATGTTATGGAAGCGACCTTTGTTCATGGTTCGCCTTATATCTACTTTAAAGCCTACGAAGGTGACCTGGTGTTACGCACCTTGCGGGCAGACAGCGGTGAGAAGGGCACATTCCACAACCAGGGTAATAGCCTGGGCATATGGACCAGTGTTGCGGGCAACCTGAATAACTTCCTGGTGACCGGTGAGGATGATACTAGCTTCTCTAATATCAGCGGTAACTCAATTACTGTGACCAATGCCACTAAAGAATTGACACTGACGTACCTTCCAGCCACTGGTGCTGGCAATGCAGACAGTTCAATGATTAGTTACTTCGAAGCCCAGGCGCGCAACGTGGTGGCTAAGGTAGACATTGACTACAGCGTCGATCGCAATAGCAATACGGTCACCGTGAGCCATTCCTACATGGACGCTCAGGGTGCTACAACACCAACCATTGTTGGCATGCACCCATTGCACTGGAAGAACTCTTCCCAGCAGACCTCCAGTTACAAGGTTCGCAGCGCCCGCGGCATGATCAAGTTCGGCCAGACAGACAGCTTTAGCTACGACATGCCGTTTGTTGGTGTGTTACCTACAATGCCCTCTATAGATGGCACCTTTGACCAGGCTACGCTGGAAAATTTGGTAACCCAGTTTATCGACCAGGGGCCAGAGGTTTGGAATGATCGCACCGATACCTATTGGGCGGGCAAGAACTACGGCAAGGTAGCAGAGCTGGCGGCTATTGCAGACTCTATTGGTATGGACGCAGCCCAGACTCAGCTGATCGATTGGCTAAAAGTCGAGCTGGCAGATTGGTTTACGGCCAATACCACCGGCGCTATCGACACCAATAAGTATTTCGCCTACGACTCAGAGTGGAATACGCTGCTAGGCTTTGAGGAATCCTTCGGTTCTCATCAGCGTTTGGCAGATCACCATTTCCACTACGGTTACTTTGTCCGTGCAGCGTCAGAAATTTGTCGTGTAGATATCGCCTGGTGTGGCGATGATCAATACGGTCCAATGATCGAGCTACTGATTCGCGACTATGCTGCCGATGACGATGATGAGATGTTCCCATCTATGCGTAATTTTGACCCCGCTAATGGCTTCTCCTGGGCCGATGGCCGAGTCAACTTTACTCGCGGTAACAACAACGAATCGACGTCCGAAGCGGCAACCGCCTACGGCGCAATTATCTTGTACGGCCTAACTACAGGCAACGACGCGCTGGTAGAAAAAGGCATGTATCTGCATGCATCTACCTCGTCGACCTACTGGGAGTACTGGAACAATATCGACGGCTATAACAATGTCAGTGCAGACGCCGATAACTTCCCCGCGGGCTACGGCAAAATAACCACCTCAATTATTTGGGGTGACGGCGCTGTGTTCTCCACCTGGTTCAGTGCTGCTTACGCGCATATTTTGGGTATTCAGGGTCTACCCTCAAGCCCGTTGATTTTGCATGTAAGTCAGTACGCCGACTATATGGAAGACTATGTTGCATTGGGTTTGAGTCAATCGTCCAATGGCAAGCCTTCAGGCTTAGTCGCCGACCAATGGCGTGATCTCTGGTGGAATCTGTGGGCCATGGTGGATGCCGATGCGGCAATTGCTGACTACAACAGTGCTGCCAGTTACATCCCGGAAGCTGGTGAAACTAAGGCTCATACCTACCACTGGATCCACACCTTTAGTGCGCTGGGGCAGTTGCAGACAGGTACGGGTGCATTGAACGCTGATCATCCAGCGGCACTAGCCTTTGAGAAAGATGGTGTGACTAACTATGTGGTGTACAACTTTACTGATCAACCATTGAGCGTGAGGTACAGCGATGGTCAGACGGTCACCGCTGCACCTAATAGCTTTGCCCTGACGAGTAACTAATAACGTCAGGCTTTGGCGCTGGGACGATCATTTACCTGATCGTACCAGCGCTGAAGGTTTGAGCAGCCTTCAGGAATAGACTTCTTTACCCATTTGGCAAAATCGACAATGGTCAGGGCAGAGATGTCGGCCACGGAATAATAGTCGCCGACAATAAACTCGCTATTGGCCAGATGAGCATCCAGATCATTAAACAAATTATCCAGCCGCTGCAAGCCGCGCTCGGCTAGCTCCGGAATTTGGCTGTAATTATGTGGCCCAGTCATGGCTCGATTTTTAAACCCTGGGCTAGAGTTTCTCAATGCCTCAGCGCCAGCTGCAAAGCCATTCATATACAGCTGCTGGTTGGATGATTCCACCAGAGCGCGCTCAAGTGGGGTGCGGCCATGCAACGGGTTATCCGGATAAATTTCCTCCAGATACTGACAGATAGCAGTTGCCTGGCTAATAGTGGTGCCATCATCCAATTCAAGCAATGGGACTTCGGATAAGGGGTTGATGGCCTTGAAGGCATCAGAGAACTGCTCGCCACTCATCAAATCAACCTGAATGGTTTCAATATTAATGCCTTTTTCAGCTAGGAATATTCGTACCCTTCGAGGGCTAGGGGCGGTGGCGCAATCATAGAATTTCATCTTGTGGCCTCATTTTGGTGTTTTTATTGGTTAGCTTGATGGGGCAGCTGCAAAAGATTGAGCCGCTGTTCAATGCTGTGCAATATGCCCGGAGTATCCAGCCCGGTCGCGCTGAGCTGTTCACTGTGTTTGCCATGATCGATAAATTTATCCGGCAAGCCGATATGCAGCACTGGCATCACAATGCCCTGCTCGGCCAAAAACTCACTTACCGCAGCACCAGCACCACCAGCGACAGCATTCTCTTCCACCGTGACCAGTAGTTGGTGATCAGCGGCCAGTTGGCGGATCAGCTCCTCATCAAGGGGTTTTACAAAAC
>ERZ1039804.2146-NODE-2146-length-10316-cov-4.542150_pt1 | contig 10316 bp, 9 predicted proteins | sample MGYA00383089_ERZ1039804 | MGnify/ENA primary metagenome ERZ1039804 (study PRJEB29581, sample SAMEA5548359) | metagenome | biome: marine; feature: coastal; material: water | depth 1 m | study: Short-term variability in the microbial, nano- and picoplankton...
CTATAATTTTTCCAGCCATTATGCGAGGTCTCCGTGTACTATAATAGATTTATTTGCAACGTCTGAGTATGTACCGCTATCTGAACGAGAAAATGACCTAATACTAGTGGTTGCATGTGAACCATAGGCATTATTTCGTTGTGATTCTTGATGGCTTACCGCCGCCGCGTAACTAGCATTTGACATCGCTGATGTGTAGTTTACTTGATGTACACCCTCTCCAATATCCGAGATGCTGGCAGTGTTGAACGAGTCAAGAATTGCAATGGTTCCCGAACCATTAACCGCAGACCAAGCCTTCGCTAAACCTTGCTGCAACTGCATAGTCGCCGCACCGCCTTCAGAGGTCACTGTGATATCACCAACGGAGGTCTTGCCGGTGAGGGTATCTACTTTGAGTTCGCTCATGCCAAATCCCCCATCCACATACTTTCAACAATACTTGCATCATATTGGGTGTCTGAACTGCTACGATTGATTTCAGTTCTTAAAGTCGATGTTGTTCTTGCATATGAAGTTTCATTATTGCTTGCGTTTAATAAATCACCAGCAGTTCTTCCAGCGTTTGCACAACAAACAAAGTTAGCGTCACTCATAGATGAGACGCTTGTTACCGTGTAGTTGCCGGTAGAATTATCTAGGATTGAAGTGACATTGAAACTGTCACGCAAAGCAATAGTTCCAGTGCCATTCAGGTTACACCATAATTTCGCCGCACTCTGCTTTGTCAGAGTGACAGGACTTGTGCCGTTACTTGCTGTGATTGTGTCTGCTCTTAACTCACTCATGCCACCACCAAATTACCGTTTACAGTCACGGTAACTCCTGTTGCTACTGTTAGAGGGCCAGCGCATAAGCCGTTAGTGTTAACCGCCACAGTAACATCTGTGTTTAACTCACTCTCATGCACCCGAAAGATGTCTGCCGTACCACCACCACTGTCACCAAGAAAGCTGCCGCCACCTAGTACAAGGTTAGGGTCTAGCTTGGCTGATGTAACGGAACCGTCAGGGGGTACAGATGTCTGTAAGGCTAAAGCGTTATACACCACATAAATATCATCTGATGCCACAACAGAACCAGTAAGAGTTACAGTCGTTGCCGCCGCTGAGTAAGCTGTAGTTGGCTCTTGCCTCACATTATTGATGTATAGGTCAATAGCCTCTGGGCTAGATACAGCGTGAGAAAGCGTTAGTGTTGTGCCAGTAGCACCAGTCAGGTCTTGCTTGGTAGGGATGCTGCTAAAGCCCTGTACTGCTTGATTACCTATGTAACCCATAGTTTTCTCCCTTATGTGCTAATAGCATCAACAGCAGATACCCATACATCCAATGATGATGCTGTATCGGACTTAACCCAAAGCCTATCGCCTGTTTGGACTACTATCTTTGCGCCGCCATCAAGCAGTTGTAATGCACCACCTGCGGCAATAGGTGCGCCTTTGATGAGGTAATGGTTGACAGCAACGCTGTTGATTGTGTGCTGAATATAAGCGTCAACCGTGATTGCATTTGCTGATGTGTTGGTCATATGAATACCAACTAGTGTGTCGTAACTATCAAAGTTACCGCCATCTGGGACATCAGCGACTACCGTTCCAACCCCTTGCAACATGTATCGTCTAAAATTTTGTGCCATAATATTTCCTTATTTATAGGGCTACTGCCATTGCAATTGCGAAACCAGCAGTTGCGCCAGCTTGTATGGGGTTCCACGTTGTTGTGCCTAAGTCATAGACAGAAAGGTATTTACCCACGTTGTCGTAATACAAAGCACCATCAATCAGAGCGTTTCCGTCATTGTCTAGTGCTGGTGGACTAGACTTTGCCCCAAGAAATTTATCATCAAATGAGTCAAAGTTAGAGGCAGCAAGTTCGGCGTAGTACTTAGCAGAGTAGTTTGCACCGTCTATAGTGGTATTGGTTGCGTAACTAGCACCACCACCTAATGCCCACTGTTTAGCAGAACCGTTGGGGTTTGCTGCCTGTGAGCCAATTGCATATTCTTTGGCTGAGAACTCAGTACCGTCTACTTGGTTGGTTGTATCTGATGCCCAGTCTTTTGCAGAACCAGCACCAGCAGTATCAGTGATACCTGTGCCACCACTAGCCCAAGCCTTGGCTGAGTAGCCTTGACCTGTTACTGCCTCACCGTCTGTCTTAACTGCCCAGTTTTGAGAGTTAGTCTCAGATGTTCCTGCATTAGTTTCGCTTGTCCCAGCATTAGTAGCTGAAGTAGAGGCTGCGTCTTGATAATGCTTTGCTGAGTAGTCAGTCGTAGAACCGTCTGATAGTGTGTACTGTGAGCCAATGGGGTGAATAGCTAGTTTAGTAGCATCAGGGATGATGTTACCTGTTGCGGTTGCCACGGCTGCATTAGCCGCTGTAACCGCTGCTGCCGCTGCTGCGGTTGAAATACCGTCAGCATATGCTTTATTTGCAGCATCATTTGCGTCTACTGGGGTAGGTACATTCTTAATGATTGCATTTTGAGCATCAAATTTACCATCTGGCTGTACCGCAATAGACTCTGCAGTTTTATCATTCGACTCTTGAACAGCAAAGAACAACTGGTCAATTGCGGAGTCCAAAGCTACCTCAGTAAGTACAGCACCGTCTGAGAAGTCCACTGACTTTGATGTAAGGTCAGTGTTCCTCTCAATACGGACTGTGCTACCCTGTGGTACAGCAGGGGAGAATGTTAGTGTTTTAGACCCAGAAGAGCTAAACGCTACTGTGTAAGTGTTTCCTCCAACGGCTGTACCTGTGGAGGCATTATTTGCAAATACAGACACACCTTCAACAAACGCATCAATGTCAGTCGCTACTAGGTAATCGAATGAGAATGCAAAGCTTGATGTTGCGTTTCCTATATTTGCGAAGGTGACTATGGAATCAGCCATTAGTTAGTGCCTCCTGTAAATATACCGTTAATTCTATCTTGTATGGATTGTTGGTTTCCCTTCATCCATTCCACTCCTTCTGGAGACTGTGATAATTTGTCGTCTGTCATTCTCTGTGTCCAATAAGCTATGGCTAAACGCTGGTTCTCCGCACCCTTGACATTTTTCAGAAGTAGTGGATTAGCTGGGTCAAATACACCAGATTGGTTACTTAGTTCGTAAGGGTTCTTACCAACCATGTATTCCCACCCTGCATTGCGATAATGCCCAATAATTTTTCTAATTATTTTTTCACGACTACCTGTGAATTGCACAGCGTCCTTACCTTTTCCTAAAGTAAAGGAAGCGGTAGTCATGTTATACAAGGGAGATTGTATGTAATCTTCTAGCGTCTGCCGTAAGGTAGCAGGCTCATCTCTAAGCCCATTAAAACCTTTGACCTTAGAAGTAACTTCGCGCCATCTGTCATATGCAGACTGCGTTGGTTTCTTCGCATTTACAGGTTTTCCATCTAGCTTTAATCTGAAATCTTTATCTAGAAGGTCAACTCCAGCCTGTGTTTTAGGTGCATGTCCTATATTAAAAGGCTGGTTATTTTGCCATGCTTCTTTAAATGCAACTGCTATAGGGTCAGTTCTTTCTTTAGCCACCCCAACAGGAGAGGCTGTAGATATCCCGCCCTTAACTTTAACATCTGTTTTACCACCAGCTAGGTCTAAGAAAGTTTCACCAGACCAAGTACCTTGGGTGTCAGGCAGACTTACTGCGTTTTCATCTACAAGACCAATTTCAAAGTTATGTGTGTATCCCCAATAAGGAACAGGTTTAATAACCTCACCTAACGCATTTCTTGCTGGGTCTATTGTTTGTGATAATCCAGGTGTGTTTGATTTAAGACCATCTGCAAACTGCTGTAGTTCGCGTAATGCAGGGTCACCATTAAACTGCCTCATAAAAGCAGAGTAAGGTATCAAAGCACCAAGCCTTCTAGAGAAATAATCTTTACCATAACGCTCAGGATTTTCCATAGCATTCATAGCATCGTCCACACCTGCAAGAAATGTTTTATCTCGCATAAACTCAGACATGGTAGATGTTAAACCAATGGTGAGGTAGTTCATTTTTTCCCACCATTCGGTATTTTCTTTTGGTGGGGCGAACCTGTAAAGCTCCCTCATGTTAGCCATAACTAATACAAGGTCTGATGCAGGAGATAAACGACTAAGGTTGGTTATCTGTCCATCTTCTGTGAATATAGAATTAGGCTGAACACCTGCAATCTCTCTCATTCCATCACGTTGCTCTGGGGTTAATCCAACGCCAGACCCTGTGATTTCATCAGAGGTAATGGTATCCCATAGAAGACCGACGAAAGCAGCACTAGCTCCCCATCTTGCATATGCCTCACCTGCTGCTTGCCCTCCTGCTTTAATATCATTTCTCCACCGTCCTGATAGCGGAGCTAATGGACTACGTTGTAGGGAGTAAGATAAGAGGTTTAGAGGGGTACGAATAAACGGATTGATTTGTCGAAATATAGGCCATCTGTTAACAGCATCTTGGATAAATTCAGAGAATTGTTCATTGCCTGAGCTTCCACCCAATGGTTGAGTAAATGTATTTTCTCTGGCTTTTTGAATGTTCTTCTTAGCTATTACACTTTCTGGGGTGGCTCTGAGGTGTTTATTCATGTTTGACTCAAGTTGAGCCTGCATCACTTCATCTAATTTTCCTTGAATATATACTTTACGGTCTTTCCCTGTAAGCATTTGAAGGTCAGCTTCTGCTGCAATATCAGCATAAGCACCTGCTCTGAAATTCATTTGTTTAAAAAACTCATCTTCAGCAGCTAATAACCTAGTAGGTAGGCGTAATATTTCTCCAGCTATGCCTCCAATAGCTTTATCTGTAGCTTCTAAGGTTTGAAAATCTACATCTAGTCTTACTTGTCCGGTGCGTAATGCTTGTATAAATGCTTTACCAGATTGCTTAGATGCCATTGCTAAACCGTGGTAGGTACGCAATGCACTGAGCATTTCTTTTTTATTCATTTTAATGGCTGTGCCAGCGAACTGCTCCAGAGGGCGTGTTGCCATCACAAACGTATTAGACCCCACGTTAATCATGTGGGTTTTTATGCCTGATAGAATGGAGTTGATAAAAAGCTCATTGATAATAGCAATGCCTTTAGCACCTGCCTTGTGAATTACATGAGCATATTTAGCTAAATTCCCACGGAAATTGCTTCTTGCTGAGCCTGTTAATACACTATCAACCGCCATAGCGTCTGCTCTGGTGTTAATCCCCCAGCCACGATATGATTTTGTAAACTCTAATCCTCGCCCAAAGTTAGAACCTCCTGCTCTAAGTAGGTTTTCTACTTCTAAGACCGCTTCATAAATATCATCAGCTTCCTTTTGCGTGGCTGTACCTTCGCGTACTTCTTTCTTTTTAAGCTGTAACTGGTCATCTAAATCTAATGCAATATTTTTTAGAATACTTAGGGAACCTACAGCTTCTCTAGGTTTACCTTTAAATTGTGCAGCAAGTGCCTGAGTTGACTCAAGGCTACGCCCATATTGAGAGAAATGAGCTTGGATTGCGGCTGTAGCTTGGGCATCTAATTCTTCATTAGTAATAGTTACGCCAGCACCTTCATCAGCAAGTCTCTGCCTTTGAGCATCTGTCATGTCTTCAAGACCAGCTTCACGGCCTTGCTTTTGTACTTTAGCTCTTTCGGCTCCGCTTAGTTCATCAGCTTCATCATAGGCTCGTATGATTGTTTGTCTTGCCTTGATAAGCTTTTGTGTTTCTTCCTTGAGAGGAATAGGCATAGCCTCAACTTGAGTTGCCGTTTCTTCAGCTAATCGTTCAGCCTCAACTTTATTACCACTCCGCATAGCTTTAATGGCTCTTACGCCAGTAATAAACGGAAGGAGTGCGCCTTCCATCATAATACCTTCTGCAGCCTGCTTTAACAAAGCTAGGGCTATAGGGTCATCTGGGTCAGCGGCAAGGTAGTTTGCATATGGAACTTGAAGTACTTCATTATTAGCTAAGATGTTTGAGACACGTTCTTCATACGCATCAAACGCCAGCATCTCTGCACCAGCACCTTCAGCAGCTAACTTAGTTACTTTACCACTTTTGGTTGTTGGTTTTATTGGGCTTAGTATCTTTCGGGTAATTAAGAAGCCCCCTAAAAACTGTGCTACCCCCGATGCCATGTTACCAGTAAAGGTTTGAAGGCCGTTTGTCAGGTTATAAACATCAGTATTTTCTCTGACATAGGCGTCAACTTCTGCACCTTGTAGACCTTGGTTATTAGCCTCAGCCATTAACCGTTTAGCCTCTTGGTTGCTAGAGGCGTAAATAACTTTACCCTCTGAGTCAGTTCCTAATGCGCCAAGGTCAGCTACGTTTTCTTCTAAAAAATTACTCGTAGCTTCAACTGCGCCACCTGTTACAGCATCTAATTTGTTGTTTAATTCTGAGACAAACTTAACGCCACCAGTAACTACGCCTTCGGGTATTTCAGAGAGTTGGTCAAGTGTTTGGCTAACAATGCCTTGGTTTTGCTCTTCATCCACAGATGTAGCAATATCAGGTTCTGCCATAAATCACTCCTAATCAGTACCTTGTTCTATTGTAGTGGTATTTACTTTTGTGGCTGCTTCATCAACTTTTATTTTGTATCGTTTGAACATGTCAGACACGACTTTTGATTTGGCACCTTGGTCTAAGTTTTGATAGTTACCGTAGTAAACACCCATAAATTCATCTAGAAATTGTGAGATATATTCTCTTTGTGTTTTGTTAAGTTTTGGGTTACCCCCAAACGCTAACGCTCCTACACCCTCAAGACCAAAAGATTGAGTTCCATTTAGCCTCTGAAAATAAAATTTAAACTCAGGGTCTTTAACAAAAGATTGAAGATTTTTGGCTTTTGCTTCTTTAATATTGTTTGCATGACTAAATAACTTTTGAAACAAAGGGACGTTGTTTTTTAACCTTGTCTCTTGCCATGTAGATATTAAAGATAAAGCCACCTCTTTAGATTCTGCTTGGGCTATAGCCATGTGCATATCTATTTGCTCCGAAGCAGGGAGAGGTGTTCCACCTGCTGCTCCATCAACAAAGAAATTTTTGTTCTTCTGGAAGTAAATATCTAAATCTGGAAACTCTTCTCTGGCTTCTGCTAAGGCCTCAGCCGTAGGAAAAACCTTTTCTATATCAAGTCCAATTAAAGCTTCACCAGATAAACTTGCGAGTTTTTGTGAGATAAGCGACTTTGCGGAGAAAACAGTTTCATCTTTTTTAGTTTTGGCAAGTGCATCAATTTCTTTTAATCGGTTATCTTCTCTTTCTTGTATCTTTGCTCTAGAAGTTCTTAGCAATAAGTCATTTTCAACAATATTTCCGATGTTGTTTCCTTGCGTTCCTACATTATAGGCTAGATTTAATATAGACTTAGCTTCAGAAAAGCCTCTACCTTCTGCTTCAGCTAATTCTATTATCTGTTTTACAGTCTCTGTATTCATAAGTTTATAATCAAAGCCATATGCTAACTTTGTGTCTTCTTGTAATTTTTTTATTGAGTCACCAAAGTCAGCGGCACTAGACACACCCATAATTACAGACTGCACTGAACTAAAAACGCCAGTTCTGTAACTTGCTTTTTGAGTACCAATTTTATTTGTAGTGACCTGTGATAGCCAATTAGTTCTTAGGTTGGGAAGAAACGTGCCTAATGTAGTGCTGAATTTTTCCGTAACCCCTGCATTCTTAAAATAATGGCTATTATCTTTTATCCATTCTGCTTGGAACTTATCCTCAAACTTCTCAAACGCTTGTGAGTCTTGGCTTTTTTTAAATTCTTCTGATTGTTTCCAACTACTTGTTAAAGATGCAGCATAAGTGGTAGCTAATTCCGCTCCAGCAATTTCTCCAGCATGAAGTTGGGCTGGTGAGGTAAGGTTATCAAAGGTTCCTGATATAAAGTCAGTTAGAAATTTATCAGGATTTGCAAGAGCAGTCTGAGCAACGTCTGCTTTTTGCTCTGCTTCTAAAAGCTTCTGCTCTTCTTTGCGTTTCGCTTCTGCTGACTTGGTTTTAGCCTCAAAGAAACCAACAAAGTCTTCGACAATGTTTAGCTTTGATTGACTGCGAGGTGCTGGGGCTGCTGCTGGGGCGTAAGTGTCGATTACTCTAGCTACAGGTTGAACGGCGGTTATCTTTTGTAGGTTACTACGAACCTGACTTCTTTTAGATGCCATAACTTTTCCTAACTAAATACTTGACCCCATGTGGTTCCAGGCTCAACAGAATTTGCTCCCATGAAACCAGCCGTTGCCATACCGATAACAGCTTGTTCAACACTTGGAGGCCGTGGGTCAACAATTTGTGCTAAGCGTCCCTCAAGACGTGCTTGGATTTCCATACCGTCCATTTTGGCTTGTGCTATTTCCATCTTTCCTTGTTCAGATAGTTTGCTATCATTACGCAGGCCTTCAGCCACACGCTGCCCCAGAGCTTGGTCAATAGACCTTCCAAGAATATTATCTTCGCCAGCAGCGGTCTTGTATGTTGCTGAGTTTTTTACGGCAGCTATTGCGTTGTCGAACTTCTTGTCAGCGATAGCACCTGCTTGTTGCTCACTCTGTAGCTGCCGTTGGCTAATTTGTATGTCCCTAGCACGAATAGCACTACTTCTATTGTTAGCATTATTTACAGTCTTAGCTTCGTAGTCAGCTACTTCATTTGTATATTCCATATACTTCATGCCTACTGAAGCAATAGCCATAGCGGTTGCTGGTTCACACATTATTTAATCCTCACAAATTCATAGAAGGGAGCATTGCCCACTCCATAGTCTAGCTTCCTAATAAAACTAAACCCTAAAAAGCCTAGCCATTTGATAGCGTTTTCATTTTCTGCATGGACGTAATTAAAAAGAACGCCTCGTTTCTTATTAGCATCAATAACCCATTGCCTACTTTGGCGTAGGAACTTGACGTAATAATCAGCAAGCTTGCCAGTTGATAGCATCCAAGGACTACCCACTAGGTCATCGACATAACAAAGCCCAAACATGCCCAGTAGTTCGCCCTGAGAGCCAACCATAGTGTTTGCCTCAACAGAGTTGCTACAGGCTCTCACTAACGCTTCATGCGCTGTGTAGCCGTGAGACAGACTAATCTCTAGTCTATCTGCCTCACACATATTGTTGGCTATCTCAGCAAAGTCAGAGTCTTTGTAGGGTCTAAAGTGTGGTTGCATTTACATCCTCTGTGACCTTAATACGAACTCAGCTTCCACCTCTGCACTCTGAAACGAGCAAGGGAGATGGCTATTACTTTGTAGTTCTATTTGAGCGTTTTGTGCGTTAGCAACTAAGCCAAAGCGGTATGTACCAGTATCAAGAGGCACACTACCTATGATGTTTGTACCGCTACCAATAACTCTACCTGTAAAACTTCGGGTGTAAGTTTTTCTTGAAGCAACAGGTAATGTTTTGTGTGGAACAACTTCGACATTAAAGAACCCTGTATTAGCGTAAACTACTGCCATGTTTTTTAACTGAAGCCTGCCAGTGGTGATTGGTTTATTCTGATTACGAAACACTTGTTGTGAAAAGCGATAGATAAAATTGTAAGGCACACCAGCGTAAACCGTGCCACCGCCTGATTGATGGGTGAGGGCTTGTGCTGCTGTTAAGATTGAACCTGCTGATGTAACATAGATAGCTGTAGCATCTGTATATGGTAGTGTATCAGAACCTGTTAATTTAACACGCCTATCAAGCAGAACAGGAAATGTAGTATCATTCAACGCATCGTCTGTAGACAGATTCATACGCTCTAACGCAACCTTGTCATCATACTGTGTAACAAAGAATACATCTGCTTGGTCAAATTCCATAAACCTGACTTTGCCGGAGAACCTCCATTTAGACCATGCAGACTGTAGTTTTTCATTCCCTTGGTAATAAAATTTGTAAGGATAAACTACGGTTGGGTCAGCATCAGTAATTAACATTACCATATCTTCATTGGTGGATGCAGCAATAGACTTGACCGTTCCATCAATGTAACTTGGAATGTGTGCGGTTACCTCTGAGGCATCATTTGTCTCTGTGTTTACGTCTACATAGTACTCACGCAGTCCTGAGAACGAGCCTGTCTTGGTAGGGAAGTAAACATACCTACCTGCACCTTTAGGCTTTGCCTCCAGACTTGCTTCAAAGCGAGTTGTCACATCAATAGTAACTGTCTCAGGAGTAAGTAATTGCTCAGCCGACAGTTTGAATTGAGAGAAGTCTGAATAAAGTATTAAGCTCTCATTGAAAGGAACAGCGTGTCGCAGGATAGAAACTTGATTGTTTGATACTGCCACATCAATAGGCGCACTATCT
>ERZ1039804.2151-NODE-2151-length-10301-cov-6.192758_pt1 | contig 10301 bp, 10 predicted proteins | sample MGYA00383089_ERZ1039804 | MGnify/ENA primary metagenome ERZ1039804 (study PRJEB29581, sample SAMEA5548359) | metagenome | biome: marine; feature: coastal; material: water | depth 1 m | study: Short-term variability in the microbial, nano- and picoplankton...
GCAGCCTTGTTAGCGGCAGCCTTGTTAGCGGCAGCCTTGTTAGCGGCAGCCTTGTTAGCGGCAGCCTTGTTAGCAGCAGCCTTTTCAAATGCCTGTGTTTTAGTATCATAATAATCTTTAAACTTTACAAAATTAGTTTTATTTCCACCTTTATTTGGGTGGAATTTCTTAGCACCCACTTTATATGCTCGTCGTAATTCATTAATGTTAATGGCAGCATTGAGTGAAGCAAATGCTTCCTTTTTTTGAATCTGTCGTTCCTTGTTCAATCTACGTTCTAAATTATTTTCAGCAGCCTTTTTAGCTTTCCTAATATTTGCTTCCAATGCATTGGCAGCCTCAAGTGTTTGAATACCTAATATTCGATTACCAAAATCATTTGTGAATACAGTCGCTGAAAGTGCACGAAGTTCCTGTCTTCTATTCTCCAACATCCGATATTTTTGACTTTCATTTTTGAGAACTTGGAGTTCTCTCTGTGCTTCTTCGGCTATCTTTTTAGCTTCTATATTTTTAGAGTTTTTGGCTCTTTGAACAAGAAGTTGAGTTTCACGTTGAGCATTTTGAAGTTCTTTTTGTCTTTCTAACTTTTCTTGATTTAATTTATTTCTCAAATTTTTGAATTCTTTATTTTTTATTATTTGATTTTGCTTCGCTTTATTCTTTGCGATCATTATCTCCTTCTCCAATTTTGTCGCATTGCCCAAATTGGTGAGACTCGATATTTTATTTGAGAAGTTTACACCACTGTCCACAGACAGGGTGCTAAGTTGAATTTGTTTATTTTTTAATTGTTTATTTTTAGCAGTCTCGTTTACAAGTTTGTCATAATTTCTTCTGGCATTGTTTGCAATTCTCCGTGCTTCCGCAGTTTGTTCATTCGCCGCCTTTTGTGTAAGTACACGCACTTCTTCTCTGGCTTTATTGATATCTTGTTGCTTTTGATTTTTCTCCCGGGTTAGTTCATTATTCAATTCACTGGCAGTTCTTTCAGCTTCAAGTCTAATTCGGTTAATATTAGATTTAGCTTCGATGATTTCTTGTTCTTTCCTCGAAGCATTATTCTGTGCCATTTTAAGATTGTTTCTCAATGTATTCAAGTTTGTATTCTTTTCTTGTAAATTTCGTATCAAATTATTCTTTTGTTGACTGGTAGTCATGAGACTGACCTTCAAATTTTCAACCTCTCTTTTCGCATTGTTTACATTCTTTTGTGCTTCCGCGGTTCCCTCAGCTTTAGCTCGAGCTATCTTATTCTCGACATTCTTTTGGGCATTCTGGAGTTGAGTTCTAATGTTTTCAATGGCAGCATTCTTTTCTTGACGGGTAGAATTGAGAGTGGCCTTCAAATTTTCAACCTCTCTTTTCGCATTGTTTACATTCTTTTGTGCTTCAGCAGTTCCCTCAGCCTTAGCTCGAGCTATCTTATTCTCGACATTCTTTTGGGCATTTTCAAGTTTATTTTGAATATTTCGTATTTTATTTTCGGCGTTATTCTTCTGTCGTGTAATCGCGGCAATGTTGGCATTTTTCTGTCTTTCTAAATTTTCGAGACTGTTCCGTGTAGTTGTGAGAGTTGATTGTAGTGCAAATTGTTGACGCTCCAAATCTTCAACTTTTTTCTTTGCACTGATCGCAATTTCTTCAGCTTTTCTACTACCCTCATTCTTTGCTTCAGCAATTTTATTTTCTGCATTTTTTTTAGCATTTTCAAGTTTAGTTTCAATATTCCGAATATTGTTATTTTTAGACGCTAATTTACTTTCCAAATTTTCGATCTTTTTTTTTAGAGCATTATTTACATTGGTCCTGTTGGGCACATTGGGCTTGTTGGGCACATTGGTCCCGTTGGGCACATTGGTCCCGTTGAGCATGTTGGGCTTATTGTTATTGAATGATTTACGTTCGGGTCCTTGAACGGGGCGATATGTATTTTTGTAATAGCCAACTCCATTAACATTTGTTTTGAAAACATACCCAGACTTTTCACCAGTAAACTTTTTAGCTGGAATAAAATCTGTGTCCCTTTTCTTACCGAAAAAACGGGACACAAATCCAGGTTTGTTATTGTCAACCGAATTGTTACGTTTAGAAGTAGCGCGTCTGTTACCACCTAGAAACTTTGGCGTTTCATTTCTTACGTACACACCATTCTTTGGAAATCTTGGTCCTTCAGAAATATTTCCACCACGATTAGTTTTACTTAAAAAATTTGGTTTCATGTTCAACTTTTTGGGTTGATTACCGTTGTTCTTGAACCCATTGTTCTTGAACCCATTGTTCTTGAACCCATTGTTATTGTTGAACCCGTTGTTCAACAAGTTAGCGTTATTGTTCACTGCTGTGTTGTTCGCTGCTACGTTATTCGTTGCTACGTTGTTCACTGCTGTGTTGTTGAAATTCATGGGGGGTGAAGTCTTAGTCTGTCTTCTCGCAAACTTGACGGGTTCATGAATGTTCATGTAACGCAACCTCTTACCGATGGCATCTATGATTTGAATTTTCGTCAATTGTTCTAAACGTTTGATTCCAACTTTACGTGCAATCCTCTTGAGGTCGCTACGTTTTGATGATGAATCGAAGAGAACATCATAGTCTCCGGGTTTCAGTGGTGACTTTTTATCAATCAAATAGGTTCGGTTTGAACTCATGATCAAAGGGGGGAGGGGTAACTTCCCATCCTGGATTTCGTCATACACTTGACATATTTCTTTTTTTGTTAGTGTAAGGTTGTCCCCTGTATTCAGCTTGATCAGCCTTCGAAGGGTTTCCATATCCGCGTCTGGATCGCACGCGTCTATCATATATCTTAAACTAACAAAAAAGTATTCACTTCAAATATCCCATATTAAACAATCTAATTTTCTCTTCATAGGTCATACTAAAATTAAAAATATCTGTATCTCCCACGTTTACTTCTACAACCTCTATAGACTTATCGTATTCAGTTCTATTTGATAACGTGGATAAAATCAGGGCTTCTATGAATTCTTTTGGATTGGATATATTTTCTTTAAAAATTTTATTTAATTTAATCTTAATACAAGTAATTTCATGGGGTTTTTTATCTAAAAATGGTGCGAGTGGGTATTGTTCCATCGTTCCACCATCAATGTACGTATTTCCACCATACGTACCACACGCGAATATGACAGGTACTGCCATACTCATACACACTGCGTCTATAACCTTCATATCTGGGTGAGTATCTTTAGAGAAGTATACTGTTTCAGACGTGTTTAAACAAAACGCTGAAATATATATTTTCATATCTAATTCATTGAATGTTGGGTCATGTCCACATATTTCTACCAACTTTTTCCTGATTGGAGATATATCGACAAATCCAAATTTACTATAGAATGAGGTAATCCGTATTTTCATCAATTGTGAAACATCTAGGGACAAAGATATTTTCAGAATTTCATCTACGGACATCCCCACCGCCAAGAATAGAGCGATGATTGAACCCGCCGACGATCAAGGAATTTCTTTGGAGTCAACGAGACTAATTTCACTCGCTTTTAGAGGTCCTATAAGGGAATAAATTCCCATAGAAGCGGGTGCCAAGACGAGATACTTCATCCTCTTATTTAGTAGAATTGAGGAAATTGACGACGCAAAATCGCGAACACGAGGGCGAACACCACCGCGTGGGTAAGAGCGGCTGGGAGGCTGGTCTGACCAGAGCGGACGACGCCACCAGACCCTGGTGGGAGGGTGAGGAGGAGACCTGGGCTGAGAGCCAAGAAGAGGGTGGTGGTCACGAGAAGGGCGGTCTTGGTGAGAACGAGACCCATAGCCTTGGCGATGAGACTGTAGACGAGGAAGAAGACGAGCGCGTGGAAGAACACAGCCATTTGGTTGGTCTTCCCGTTCTTGAAAGCGATCTTTTTGCCGTCTGTGGTGAGAAGAACACCTGGGCTGAGCGCCAAAAAAAGAGCGGCGGGGATGGCAACTTTTTGAGATGTGAGGTCTGGGAGCATTTAATATACACGGATACTATTTTTTGCAAACTCCATGAAATCGTATACATTTGCACCCCTGAACATTTCCTCATAGAGTCCATTTTCCATCACACTTCGTCTGAGGTTTCTCCAAATGTGACTAAGACGTTCTTCAAACCATATGGTCTGTTCCTGGTATTCCCAAGTCACCCTCGCCACAGCGCCGTCATGTTCCGTAAAACAAAATTCGACAAAGTCCCAGTAGTCCCCTGAGTAGGTGATACTGGCGTCTTCGAGTAAGGTCCTGGTCATATTCCAGAACATTGTGAGTTCATCTGAGTATTTGACTTCCCAGTCATGCATATTCAGAGGAGTGTCATCGTTAAATTCTTCGTCATCACTGGCATATGATTCTAGGCCAGTGGTTGCTTCGTATACATATTGGCTCCAAACCATTTGTACTACTTATCTTCTTTTTCAGGTTTTTCCTTTATACCAGTTAATGAGATTGTGGTAGATTCTTTTACTTTTAATCCGTCCTGGATGGCATTTAGGGCTCCTTCGACCTTTGCTTCGTCTCCCGCAAAAAACTTCAAAAGTCCATCCTTAATTGCATCCTTACTCATACCAGATTTCCTGACACTTTTACGGATGCTAATTTTACCCTTCCTGAGGTTAATGGTATCAATACCCTGACCAACCATATGCTTCTTCACAGCCTCTTTGAGGCGCTTCTCCTCCTGGTTTAGAATCTTGATATCAGCTTTTGCTTCTGAAAGTTGTTTTGTAAGGTCGACGAGCTTTGAAACGCTCTCGGAAAGTTCATTAGGCACAGTGGTCATTGTTACATACCCATGTCACCTAATCTTTAAGCGCACAAACCACGCTGCATTGTGTCTGGGACAATTGTAGAGTTGTTCCAAACGAAGGGGTCCTTGGGGTTGGGGGGATCCGCGCGAATCTGTTGGTTCGCGTTGCGGAGGTTGCCACCCACAGTCTCTGGGAAACCAACCTGTTGGCGGGGCTCGAGGAAGTTCTGACCCTTGAGGATGTCTTCTGGGGCAAATTGACCAAAGTCCTCATCAGAGGCAACTTCGCGGGGGAGGAGGGAGGACGCGAGCCCTGTACCCTTGTTCATGCCGACATTACCGGTCTCACCTGGAGCCGCCGATGGTCCGGCACCTGGGAAGGCGGCATACTCCTTGATGCTGTAATCAGATTTGTCCATGCAGTTGAATAGGAAGTACACTACAACCATGACGGCCACGATCATTACAAGTTGTTGAACACGGGCGTTCTTCATTGTCTTTTATATATCTTTATATTATTTTTTTTTAATCGGTAAAGGCATATCCTTCTGGGTATGTATCCGTGATCGGGTCATCGTGAATTCTGATCTGAACAACATTCCAAGATGGACCAAAATTTTTCTTGGCGAACCAAAGTCCAGAGAACTCGAGAATGACATCACACATCTTACCCGGTTGCACAGATTCAATGTCAATACCTTCCTGTTTAGAATCGTATACCCTGGTGACATCGAGGAGCTCGCCTGTGATTTCCTGACTGAGGTGGCTGGATGTATACGCCGATGTGATTACATTATCTGATAGTTTTCGGTTAAACCAGGTCTCACAATTCTCGACAGCTGCCACGAGGTTGCCTGTGTCAACTTCTTGGATCTTGTTCATATTATCATTAGAGGAGAGATCGAAAACAAACTCCCCTGATACATCTACAACCTTAACACCATTGACTTGCACGAGGCACTTACGCTTTTCATCAGTCAATGCCTTGACAAAGTAGAGACCATCATCACCTTTTACTGGGGGATTGTATAACATGTTATACCTGGATTATGTCTCATTTCTTTAAACCGATGAAGGGTATAGCTGCAGCTCCCCTGAGAACTGAATTTGGAACCCAGTTATTTCTACGAGCCTTATATCCGTACAGAGTTTTTGAGGTGTTTATATTTTTGGGAATTTTTAGAGCCCGCTCTGTACGAAGTTTGAATTCATTCTTCACATACGCATTTCTATTGTTCGTTTTCCACGTGAGTGAATTCAGATTGAATCTTTTATTTCCATTTGTATTTTGATATCCCTCAACTTTTGTATTTTTGACTACAGGATTTAGTCCATGTACGAGTTGTTTGGATAAACGTTCATCTGATGGTTTCGTAGTGAAATATGCATACCTCGCTGGGTTAATCTTGGTAGCCCTGGTGACAGATACGTGTCCGATGGGTGGGGTCCGTTGTGTTTTTTTGACAATCTTTCTCTTAACCCTCCCGAAGATCTCGTCAATTGAGTTGCCCCCTTTGATACTTTTATCAACCATCTGTGCTAGTTTTACGAGACGCTGTCGGTCCCTCTCCTTCTTTTCGGGACGAAGTTTGAGTCTATGCATGAGGTAGATATCCTCAATTAAAAAGTCTCTACCCGCTATAAAGACATTTTTGTTCACTATAAGTTTATTTGTGACTACATTTCGGTATGTTATACCTTTACGCTTCGTTAGAGCAACCTCATATCCAAACTCTTGGGGTCTCATTAATGGAATGTCTAGGATTCCACCAACATTGAAATCTTCAACACGACCAGACTTTGGTGAATACAAACGTATATTGAGGTCAAGTGCGAACAATTCCACATCGATGAATATGTCACCTTTTGAGGGTATGTTACCTTTTTGACCTTTCTTCTTCTTCTTGATGAGTGTATACCTCCTAGTAACATAGGGACCAGACTGTTTGAACCCAATACCAGCGAATTTGAAAATCTTGGGATTCTTCTTATTCATCGCGATGATACGATTCTTTACACGCATGTTGAGATTTTTCGCAATTTGCCCCAATGTATTCCACAAGATAAGTTTGAGTGCTTGAAGTTTTCCAAAGTATTTGGAGTTCATCTGTATACGGGGAACAAGCTTAGCATCGATATCACCGGTGACTATGCGGTCCTCGTAGGGTACATACATGTTAAATGCTTCACCGCCACTAATAATGAGGTCCCCCATGGATTTCACAACTTTGTTAATTTCACTCACAGTTTCCAAAATGATATCTCGAATGGAATCTGTGACCACAACATACGCAATTTTCTCAAGATCTTTGTTTGGATATTTGGTATGTAAACGCGCCCTGAATTTCCCCAAATCTCTCTGTTCGTTTCTCTCGTAGTACTTTTTCAACTTGACATCCTTGAACAGAAGATTTTCATCTATATATTTGGAGATGGTCGTCTCTGGGTAAATCTTATCATCCATTAATATAGAGATATATAAAAAAATATTGACTTAAAGATTTCACCTGTAAGAAAGATATAATGTCTCTCGAAACCATTCAAACTGAACTCGCCGCTCTCCGCAACGACATCAAGACTCTCACTAAGCTCGTCCGCAAGGTCAAGAACACCCAAGAGGACCCGGATGGTGAGAAGGCCAAGAAGCGGTCCGAGAACAACGGCTTCAACCGCAAACAAGAAATTACACCTAAGTTGAGGGAGTTTCTGGCTCTTCCAGAAGGCGAGCTCATCTCTCGTTCTGAGGTGACCAAGTTCATTAACAAGTACATCATCGAGAAGGGCCTCAAGCACCCCGAGAACGGTCGTCAAATTATCCTTGACGATACACTCAAGGAGCTTCTTTCCCCACCAGCTGATACGCAAGTCACCTACCTTAACCTCCAAAAGTTCCTTTCCCCTCACTACATCAAGAAGGAAAAGGCTTAAAAAAATAACACATCCTTATAGTAAGAATGTTTGTTGAAAAAACTCAAATCGAACAACTTGTTGGTACAAAGATCAAAAACCTTGATTTGTACCAAAAGGCCTTTACCCATAAATCTGCTCTAAAAGAATATGAACAATTTACTGAGTCCTTCGAGACTTTAGAATTCATTGGTGACTCCGTCCTAGGTTTCGTTATTACCAAATTTCTTTTCGATAGGTACGAAAGTCGCCAGGAAGGTTTCCTCACGAAGGCTCGTACCAAGCTTGTTCGTGGTGAAACTCTGGCACACATTGCAAAACACCTGGGACTTCAGAACTTCATCATCATGGACGAGAAGGGAATGCGTAACGGATGGAACAATAACCCCAAGATTCTCGAAGATGCCTTCGAAGCCCTCATTGGAGCCATCTATATGGACATCGGTCTCATCCACGCGAAAGAGTTTGTATTGAGAATCTTTACGGACCCCAACATTGTGGATTTGAATATCATCATGATTGACGATAATTTCAAGGACCACCTGATGAAGTACTGTCAGGTCAATAACATGGAGCTCCCAGAGTACCGGGTGGTCGGACAATATGAGGGTCTCTTCTACATAGACATCTACATTCAGAACGCGTGTATGAGTAGAGGAATTGCGAAGAGTAAAAAACAAGCCGAGCAAAATGCTGCTCGTATGTTCTTTCAGGTGAAAGATGAGCTTAGAAAACAGGAGGAACTTAAAAGTAATAGCCCATAGATATTTAATATGCATCCCAATGTTAAAGCTGCCTTAGAACGAGAGTATGCGGCCCAGAAGTCTGAAGAATGGTTGGCTCTCCGCGGTAAGATGTTAACCGCCTCAGATGCTGCGACTGCTATTGGTGTGAATAAATATGAAACACCTGAAGCACTTTTACTGAAGAAGTGTGGTTTGGGTGAGAAGTTCACTGGGAACGCAGCCACCAGGCATGGTGAGCTCTACGAAGACGAGGCGAGGATCCTCTACGAGCAGCGCTATGGAGAGGTCGTCCATGAACTTGGTCTCTGTCCCCATCCCGTACATGACTGGCTCGGTGGAAGTCCCGATGGTGTAACTGAATCTGGTAAACTGGTGGAGATTAAGTGTCCACCACAGAGAGCCATACTACCAGAAGTCCCGGCTCATTATATGCCCCAATTACAACTCTGTATGGAGATCTTAGACTTAGAAGAAGCGGATTTTATAGAATATAAGCCTGCAGAGACCAATTGGCCAAAACCTGAGGAGTTCCAGGTTATCAATGTAAAGAGAGACCCAGAGTGGTGGAAAACTAACCTCCCGATTATGCGAGCATTTTGGGACAAGGTTTTGTACTACCGAGAGCACTTGGATGAGTTGCCTAAACCCAAGGAGAAGAAAACGCGTAAGAAGAAGGAGGTACCCCCAGCTGTGTGTGAGATTCAAGCACTCTCCGACGAAGATGATTATATCGAAGATTGAAGGGCTTTATGAGCCTTTTCTGCGTCTTCTTTGGTGGGATATGTTCCAATCTGTTTATCTTTGTATCTAAGTCGCCATCCATTACCACGTTTAGATACAGAACCAATTATTTTCTTAGGCATGTGGTCAGATTTTACAAAGTTGTCTGGATCTCTTTGATAAATTTCACGAACCTCCTCAGCTTTTTCTTTTGTTTCGTAAGTTCCTAAACATTTACCTTTATGTCTGATTTTCCATCTATCGTGTTCTTTATACACACAACCAATCCTCTTTTCAGGTTTTACAAAGTTTTTGGGATCCTTTAGGTAATTTTCAAGTGCTTCTTGAGCCTGTTCTTTTGTATCGTAACCTCCTAAAAAAATCCCTTTATGACTGGCTTTCCATCTATTGTTGTATTTACCTACACTTCCATGTCTCCTTTGGACTTCTGGTTTTATAAAGTTTTCTGGATTTTTTATATATCTCTCAAGAGCTTCTTGAGCTTCTTCTTTTGTATCGTAAATTCCTAGATATTTGCGCTTGTATTTAAGTTCCCATTTATTACGATTTTTGGATATATTTCCAACATTTCTTTTAAATGATGGAATGTTTTCAGGATCTTTTAGGTATTTTTCAAGAGCTTCTTGAGCTTGTTCTTTTGTTTCATACTCTCCTAAATATATTTGTTTATAACCAGCACTCCACTTACCACGAGATTTACAAACGCTTCCAACTTTATTTCTGGTTCTGTTATTGACAGCCGTAAAGTTTTCGGGATCTTTCGTATATTCTTTCAGGACTTCTATAGCTTCTTCTTCTGTCTGAAATCCACCATATGAGACGTGAACCTTTTTACCATACTGCCTAACATGTGGGTAAAATAAATTGCCTATTTTTGACACATACCCCATATACCCATCTTTATCAATCTTTTGGGTGTTCTTAATATCTCGGATTCTATCCTTTAGTTCCTGACTATATTCCGTCGAGGATTGACCACCTGTGGTAAGATTATATCCATCAGGTGCCAAGGAATTTAACTCCTTTATCCAGTAGATTTCTCTCTCGTCAAGCTGTTCTTGGGGAACATTTTCTTCGACGATTTCATATTTCATTCCATCCCCATACTTATCTATGGCTCTCTTGATGAATGTACAACATGAAGTTTCCTG
>ERZ1039804.2154-NODE-2154-length-10290-cov-4.780068_pt1 | contig 10290 bp, 9 predicted proteins | sample MGYA00383089_ERZ1039804 | MGnify/ENA primary metagenome ERZ1039804 (study PRJEB29581, sample SAMEA5548359) | metagenome | biome: marine; feature: coastal; material: water | depth 1 m | study: Short-term variability in the microbial, nano- and picoplankton...
AGCCGCCTTTAAAAATGGAGGGATCGTAACGGCTGGAAATAGTTCTCAGACTTCTGATGGGGCAGCTTTCTTAATTGTGATGAGTGAAGCGATGGTCCATGAATTAGGACTCGAGCCAGAAGCTAGATTAATGAGTTGTGCAGTAGGTGGTGTAGAACCATTGTATATGGGTATAGGGCCATGTGTGGCTATTCCTAAGGCACTGAAGCAAGCTGGACTTAAAATGGATGATATCGATTTGATTGAGTTAAACGAAGCTTTCGCATCACAGGCCTTAGCCGTAATTGACCAAGCAGGCATAGATATAGATAAGACCAATGTTAATGGTGGAGCGATCGCTTTAGGCCATCCACTAGGATGTACGGGCGCCAAATTGTCTTTACAACTGATGCATGAGATGAGACGCAGAGGAAATAAGTATGGAATGGTTACAGCATGTGTTGGTGGTGGTCAGGGTATCGCAGGGATTTATGAGTTGCTGAAGTAGATGCGTAGATTGTTTTAACCTACAAGCTAATAAACAGAATATTAAAGCCTCAAATTGATTCGTCAATTTGAGGCTTTTTTGGATAAGTACAGGTAAGGAAATAGAAATAACTTAAAGCTTAACTCATTCCAATCACTCTCTCAGCACCTAACCTTCCACTTTTCATTGCCGCATTAATAGATCCATTCATGACATGATCTCCGATGATGGTCATTTTATTACTGACCTCTATTATGTTATCGTTATTTATTTTAGTCTGATCAGGAAGTGCATAGCCTATTTTGTAGGTTTTCAAGTGATTCCATTTTTTTGCAGATGGTATCCATTTCGACAATTCGGTTTTTACATTTTCTGATACAGTTGCATTATCATAGCTTACACCTTCTTTTAGAGAAACGGATATCAGTTCTTTATTCTGACTGTAGTCTCTTGAGTTTTTACTAATGCAAACAAAATTATTGACAATGGCTTTTGGGTCTCCGTTGAGTGCAATAGCATTTTGTTTATATGGTTGCTCGTTACTGTAAAAATACAAATTAGTTGTAGATCGGTATGTTTTTTTAGTTTCTGTAAATTGGCTGCAAAGTCCATCGGCTTCAGTAGCAACAAGTATATGATCTGCTATTATTGATTCTTTATTTTGTAGATGAACAACATTCCCTTTAACGTCTATTACTTTAGTGTTGCAATGTATTTTACTAGGATCTAGATATGAGGCGATTTGCTTAGGTATCTCCTCCATACCTTTTGCAGGCACGGTAGCTTCCCCTTCAGAGAACATCTTGAATACAAAGTCGAACATTCTACGGCTAGTTGACAATTCATTTTCTAAGAATATGCCGGCATAAAAGGGTTGAAGAAATTCGGTAATTATTTTATTGCTAAAACGATACTCTTCTTTCAGTAATTTTATTGTTGATATCTCTTCGCTCGAAAATATTTCTTGAATAGATTTTTCAACTATTGCATTTTTTGTCTTGATAATCTTGAATTTATCTCCGAAACTCGCAGCATTGGTTGTAAGTGTTGGTATCAAACTTGAAAGTTGTCTTTGAGGGTCCCCGATATAGTCGACCTTTCCATTAGATCTAAGTAATACTGCTCCTGAATCAAAAGCTTTAAGCTCTAATGTATTATAATCGAGAATTTTTCGAGCTTCTGGATAAGAGGTGAGGAACACCTGAAAGCCACGGTCCATTAGAAAACCATTAGATTCATCTGTTTTGATTCTACCGCCAATTCGGTCAGATGCTTCTAATATTGTGTAGTTTTTATTAGCCTTTTGGAGGTAATAGGCGGCCGTAAGTCCAGCTATTCCTGCTCCTACTATTATTGTGTGTGACATTATCTTCTCTCTTAGAGTTAGTGTTTCGCTACAATACTAAGGTCAAAAAGTGAATTCCGTTCACCAATGTGTCAAATCTGTGCAAATAATAAGTAAAAACAACCATTATTATCATACATAACTTATATTCGACATCGAATACAAACAAAATGTTATCACAGATAAGGCTATCATGGAAAAGGCATTCAAAACAAAAGTAGATAAAGTATCGGAACTAACTGCGTATGTTGGAAAGACTGTGGGCATCTCTGAATGGATACAGATAGAGCAAAAAAACATTGACTCTTTTGCAGCGGGTACTCTTGACCATCAATGGATATATACTGATCCTATAGCTGCAGCTAACCATTCACCCTATGGTACAGTGGTAGTACAAGGATTTCTAATACTTGCCCTAATTCCGAAGTTTGCCTATGAAATCTTACACATCGAAGATGCTGAAATGGGACTCAATTATGGTCTAGATCACGTAAGATTTCCGCAAGCAGTCCCTGTAGATAGCTACATTAGAGGTAAAGTTGATCTTATTGGATATGAAATTATTGATGGTGGTGCTAGAATTAAATTACACATTACTACTGAGATAAAAGATGACGATAGACCAGCCTGTGTAGCCGAGTTTATTATTCAGTTGTATAATTAGGAAAGAGGAAAAGGACCAGTTAGTTGTAGAGTTGTTTGATTAAGGAGAAGAATAAAGCTATTAAACTGTTGAGAATAAGAGCCGATTTACAAGTGCTTTTTAAGGAGCTTAACACTTATAACACCTAAATAACTTTTATCCTAAATCTCTTTTGCTACTTTCATTGGTACACTCACACACTTCTTTTCCATGTAATTCATCATTTCAATTACAAGTGCTTTTGCATCATCGTCTAGCGATTCTATCTGCTTAGAGTAAACAGTATTTACTGCCCTTTCTTTAATGGCTTTCATCTCTTGCGGAATTTTACCAAAAGCCTTTTCTATCTGACGTTGTTGATATACTTTCTGAAATTCAAATAATCGACCTTTAATAATCTTTTTGGCTAAGCCGATTTCATTTTTACGATGTTCTAGATTTTGTTCAGCGAGCGTTCTAAGTTCTTCGATATTGACATAGTGCATATCAAAACCATTCTGAACATCTTCATCCACATTGTGTGGAACGGATAGATCGATAACAATTTTCTTACTTTCATCACGATTGATTAGTTGGCTATAAATATCTGTAGATATAATGGCCTCTGTAGATCCAGTACAAACTACTAATATGTCAAACCCTTCAGCATAGTTAAATAACTCACTTATGTGATATGCTTTAGCTCCTAATGTACTAGAGAGTTCTTTAGCATTATCTAGAGATCTGTTGAATATGGTGATATCTGTGAAGTTATACTTTTTGAGAAATTTGCCAACTAATCTATTAGTCTCTCCAGCTCCAACCAGTAAAACCCTTTGGCTAGGATTCGGATTGATATTGAGCATACTCTTGATCGCTAACGATACTATTGATAGAGGCTTTTCTCCAATTTTGGTATTGGCATATATTTCTTTGGCTGTAGTCACGGTATATTTATCTAGCATGCGAAGATGGTCGCCAGCAAGGCTCCATTGCACACTTTGGTCATATGATTCTCTGTACTGACGGAAAATTTCTCTTTCTCCTACTACCAGACTGTCTATCGATGCACTCAATTCAAATAAGTGATTGATAGCCTTGATTCCTGAATGGAGCCTAACGAAATTGGATAGTTTATTAAGTCTGTCTTCACTCAATTCTGGATTGATGGAGTGGAAGAATTGCTTTAGATAATTTTCCTCTAATTCGTTTTCTCTATAGAATATATAACTAACTCTATTACAGGTAGATAGATATACTATTTCATCTATATCAAATTGATTTTTGACTTGAGTCAATTTGTCTTTCAAATCATCCTTAGTCTGATGCTTCACTACAAAGTGTCCTATCTGATCTACATTGATCGTCTGATGCGTAAGCGTGATTATATGGAAGTTATCTATCATCAATAATACAAAGGTAAAAATCGAATTTTTGTCCTTTGTCAGTCCTTAGTCATAGTTGGCAATATTATAAGGAATAACGAAGTAATGATATTTTCACCAAAATATTGATCATTTTATTGCATTGGAGACTACTTCGATTTTACGTTCTCTTCATACATAGAAATCCAGTCATTTGTTGTCATTTTTTTAACGAGTTCTTCTATTAGGCCATAGGGGATATGGTCAATTTTTTTAAATCTGATACAACTCTTACCAATATCTATTTTATACTTACAATGCTTGGGATATTCCTTTATAAACCATGCCATAAGATCAGGATTGGCATATATACCCATATGGTAAATCGCTACAAAATTCTTTTGGTTTGCAATATTGAGAAAAGGTAAGGGTAACTTAGTATTACAATGGTATCCATCAGGATAAATAGTATGAGGCACCACATATCCAATCATCCCAAAACTAATGCACTCTTCAAATCCTTCTGGAATATTATCTTTTATAATATCTCTGAGCCTGTTTATCGCTGGCTTTCTTTCTTCTGGAATATTGTCTAGATATTCTTGAACTGTATTAGCTTCTATTTTCATTATTGTATTACTTATTATTTCATAACACTAGCAAAAATAAAACTTCCTATTATTCCTACGAGTAACAAAATAAGCATCCATTTGAAATTGTAAGTTGGTTGGATTTCTGAATTACTTTCTTCATGGTTTGCCGCGTCGTTTTCTTCTTTATGATTCATATTGTTGGATCTATTGAGATATAATATATATACTGATTACGATCGAAATCAAAGATATAGTTTTGATCCAATTGCTTTTGTTGACTTTGAGCATATTCAAAGCGATATAGCTAATTGCGAGAGAAATGAGAACTACTACTATTTGGGCAAGTTCGACACCTATATTGAAACCTAGTAGTGACATAATTAATGAGTCACCTGGACTCATGAGGGCCTTGAGAAAATTTGATATTCCCATACCATGTATCAAACCAAAAGTAATTGCTAAGAAATAACCAACAGTTTCATTGGTCTTGGTCTTGCTGTCTGTCACTAGATTATACAAAGCTGTAAGTATAATCGTCACAGGAATAAGAGTCTCTATCAAGACGGATGGGATCGATACTATGTCAAATGCATTAAGGGCCAATGTAATTGAGTGCCCCATCGTAAATGCGGTGGCCAAGTACAGTACTTTTTTCCAATCTCTGATGCTATATATCGCACAGAGAGTTAATAAATAAAGGATATGATCATATCCGTTGAGATCAAGTATATGTTCAAATCCTAATTGTAGCCAAATAGAAATCATAATCTTATTTAATATGGTTGATAACTATTTTACCTATTTGATTCCCTGACCGCAAAGAATTAAAAGCTTTTCTGCCTTCATCTAAAGTATATTCAGAATGTACGATAGGCTTTATCGCATGCTCTTTCATAAAGATTAGTAACGCTTTAAATTCTGATGGACTTCCCATTGCTGTGCCTATAAATTGTAAATGACGAAGAAAAAATTTGCTTATGTTAATGGTCGTCTTTGGTGATCCAGTAGATCCATAAGTGACTATACGACCACCATAATTCATAAACTGGAAGTAATTATCAAGGACTGGTGAAGGCGAACTATCTAGGACGATATCTATACCTCCAGATACTTCTTTTAATTGATTATGCCAGTCTTTATTTTTATAGTTGACACCGTCTATAGCTCCAATAGATTGAGCAAAAGCTATTTTATCTGAGCTTGAGCTTGTAACATAGACCTTGGCTCCCAGTGCCAAAGCAAGGGAGAGTCCAGCTTGTGCTACACCACCTCCGATTCCTGTGATCAGTACTTTATCATCTTTTTGTATTCTTCCATGCCTCTTGAGTGCTCTCCATGCGGTCAAGCTTGCTACAGGTATAGCTGCGGCTTCAGCCCATGATAGATAGTTAGGCTTCTCTACTAGATTATTCACTGGTACACTGATGTACTCAGCCATAGTCCCGGGATCAGGCATGCCTAATACTCGGAACTGTCTAGTTGGCGCATGCTCGCTTGTTCCCCAGTTATAGCCCGGATATATGATTACTTCTTTGTTATTCCAAGACTGGTCGACATTATGGCCTATCTCTACTACAGTACCGGCGCCATCTGCTCCAAGTATACAGGGTACAGTCATTCCAGGATAGAGACCTTTTTGTATCCACAGTTCTCTATGATTAAGAGCTGACGCAGCTACTCTTATAAGTACTTCGCCACTCGTTGGTGTAGGTTTGGTTACATCAGTTACTTCTACATTCATGGCTTCGGTGAGCAGTAAGGCTTTCATTGTCTGTTTTAATTTATAATCGAGTATTATTTATGGATGTAACTGTAAATGTAAAGAAGATCAATTAGTTATGTATAATTGAAATAACAGAAATGTGGTCAGTAAATACATTTTCCACCTTCTATCAATATTTGTTTTCAAAGCTGTCATGCACTAAGGTTCATTATATAATGTTTGTCTTAAATTAGTCTAATACTGTCTATATGAAAAGTTAAAGTAATATGCCAAACAAGTAAAATTGAAAAGTGAAAGATTGAAGGGTAAAAATGGTTATTTGAATGAACGTATAGAGTAGTAAATACAAGAATATATTAAGTATGTGAAGGAGGAGTAATATCTGAGCAGTGCTGACACCAAATTCAAATTTTACAAAATAACTAAATTGTTTGTCTAATAAAAGATAGACATAAGTTAAACAAGATCAAATATTTAGTGTTTACAACTTAAATGATTAAAAACAATTAAAATAAAAATTATGAAAAAATTAGTCTTAAGTGTAACAATGATTTTGTGTGTAGCCTTTGCTAGCAACCTAAATGCGCAAAAAACTATAGTAGATGTAGCGGTAGGAAACAAAGATTTTACAACTTTAGTAACAGCCCTAAAAGCTGCTGATCTGGTAAGTGCTTTACAAGGAGAAGGTCCCTTTACAGTTTTTGCTCCAACAAATGATGCTTTTGCGAAAATTGATGCAAAAACTCTTAGCTCGCTTTTGGAAGCTGGCAATAAAGAAGCACTAGCAAATATCCTAACCTATCACGTAGTTTCTGGAAAGTTAGCTGCATCTGATGTAGTTGCGGCTTTAAAGAAAGGTGACGGAATGGTAGAGTTGAAGGCCTTGAATGGTCAAGTAATAACGGTAATTCAAAAAGATGATAAAATTTGTTTGAAAGATTCAAATGGAGGTATTAGTGAGATTATCGCTACGGATGTAATGGGGAGCAATGGTGTTATTCATGTTATTGGAACAGTAGTTATGCCAAAGTAATCAATACTTTTATACGAATATAAGAGGAAGCACTTCAGAAATGGAGTGCTTTTTTTGTATCTGCCTTTAGAGTAATAATATCGCCTTTTTAAAAAGTCATTTAAGTTCTTATTTTAATTAGAGATAAGATAATGATGTATCAATAGTATAAGATCACTAATATCAAAAGCTACGTATTTGCTAAATCTGTTTTCAGTCAGCACCTTACATGTAATTTCTCTAAAGGAAGTTATCATCGCTTAGTGATTGGCAAAGTTTTTATTGTAATCGGGCGCGTTCTGTATGAATCTAATCTGGCAAGTTCAAAACCAATTAGAAATCTCCTTTTTTTAGAAAGTAGTTTTTACTCACAAACAATTATACAAGGTTATGGCTGCTGAAATTTTATAATTTAGAACTTGTAATGATCGAATATATATCTATATATATGAACTTAAATAATACTTTCTTTCATGAGAATTATTTTTTAAACATAAAAGCGAAAATTAGGTTAGTTAAGCATCTCCATGTATTTGTTTTAACAAATATTAATTAAATACTATGAAAAATAAAAATTATTTTCTCTATAGCATTATTTTTATGTTTCTGACAATTTCTTGTTCGCCCGATAGTGACAATGATATTACCCAACCAGAAAGCGTAAGCCCTGCCCAATACAATTCTGATGTTGTTGTGAGTTGGTTTAATTTAATTAAAGTATTGACTACTGAAACAGCAGGATATACACCTCCAGTTGCAGCAAGGGCATTTGGTTATACAGGTATCGCTTTATATGAGTCTATACAAGTTGGTTCGGCTGATAAATTATCCCTAACAGGTAGAATAAATGATTTAAATTTAGAAACTACCATCGAAGAAGGTTTAGAATACCATTGGCCAACAGTTGCCAATACTACATTGGCAATTATGACTAAATTCTTTTATTCTAATGCCTCAGTTGTAAATTATTCTAGGATTCTTGAGTTAGAAACGGAATTTAACAATCAGTATTCAAATGATATAGCTGACGATGTAATTAATCGATCAATTACTTTTGCAAATGATTTAACTGAACAAATTATATTATGGTCTACAACAGATGGTGGTTATGCTGCTCAGTTTAATAATTTTCCGACAGAATACGAACCATTACCTGGTGTTGAATTTTGGAAACCCACTGCACCAGATCAACGAGCTTTACTACCTTATTGGGGAAGTAATAGACCATTTATTTCATTAAATGTTGAAAATTCTATTCCTGTTGACCCGCCAGTTTATAGTACGGATGTTAATTCTATTTATTATATCAGAGCGCTTGAAGTCTATGAAGTTGTAAATAATGTAACGCCTGAACAAACAGTGATCGCTGAATTTTGGTCAGATGACCCACAAACTTCTGCCACACCTCCTGGTCATTCGATATCAATTTTAAACCAATTAATTAATGATAATGATTTCGATTTACTAGCTTCTTCAGAAGCATTTGCAAAATTAGCAATTGGGATTAATGATTCTTTTATTTCTTGTTGGAAAGTAAAGTATACAACTAATTACCCGAGACCAATTACAGTAATCAAGAATCAAATTGACGCTTCCTGGGAAACAATTTTGGAAACTCCACCATTCCCAGAATATACATCAGGTCATTCAGTACAATCTGGGGCATTAGCATCTATTTTAACTTCATTATTCGGAGACAATTACCCATTTACTGACCGTACTCACGAAAATAGAACAGATATTGATGGTACACCAAGAGAATATTCATCTTTTTTCGATATGGCAGAGGAAGCTGCTGAATCAAGATTATATGGGGGTATACATTTTAGGGAAGGAATTGATCTAGGATTAGAACAAGGATATCAAATAGGGCAAAATGTAATTAATGTTTTTAATAATTAAATGGTTGATTGTTTATTAAAAATGTGTTGTTGATTATTTAATGCTTTCTTTTTTATTGGTTCAGTTGTGAATGATTATATCTTCTTTTTCACATCATATTTTATATACATAGTGGCCTATAGGAGCGTAATTTCAAGCATATCCCCTATAAGTGATTTGGCTTTTGAATTTTCAGATTTAATTAGAGCGGAATACAACAGCAGGTTTCCATGTGGGAAAGAACGGAACTAGTAATGTGAAGATCTTAATTGGAATGAGTGAAAGCGAACGAAGCGGCAACCATAGCGGCAACCAATCACGGTAAAAACACAAAAGAGCCTGTAAATCAATGACTTACAAGCTCTTTTTGCGGTCTGGACGGGACCGTATTTTTATTACCGTTATTTTCTTCTTTTTCTATAAATCGCTATATATAGGCATTTGTTAACTATTGGAAACAATAGAAGACCATAGGAGTTACTTTAAAGCGGCAACTATAGTGGCAACTGAATGGACTATATGTTGTATATTTGCATTATGAAGAAAATCAAGATACAACTCAAGAACCCTAAAGATGTAGAGTCATTAATATTGATGGTGTATCGTTTCAGTGGAAAGAAGTTAGTAATGAGCTTACATGAGAAGGTTTTAGTAAAGTATTGGAACTTTGAAAAGATGAGAGTGAGAGCTAACAGTAATTACCCAGATCATAATAGATTAAACTATACTATTGATAATTGGATAACTGCACTAACAAAGGCTATAACTGACTATGAGAGAAGAGATAGTATACCGAGCATATTAGAGCTAAAGGCAAAAGTTAGGGAAATTAAGAATCCCGACACTAATTTAGATTCTTCTGTAAGTGATAAAATCTTAGTAGAACTTAGAAAATATATTGAGTCTATTGAGGCAAGTAAAAGACTCTCAATTGGTATGATTCAAAGTTTCAATCAGTTAAATAATAACCTTAAAAGCTTTAGTGAAAGTAGATCTTTAACCTTTCAAGATCTTGATCTTAATCGGTTGATTGCTTTTACAGCTCATCTGAATAGATCAACAAAGGATAAGGAGCAGTACAAGCAAAGTACTGTGGTGAAATTGCAGCGGCGTTTGGTTAAATTCCTAAAGGATATGGATGAGTTAGGTGCTAATGTTGATGTGAAATCAGTGAATAGCAATAAGTGGAGATTGAAGCAGTCAAAAGTGTCTGGGAATAATTTAGCTTTTACTAAAAATGAAATAAGTCTTATTGCTAATGTCCAATTGGATAAAAAATTAGAT
>ERZ1039804.2167-NODE-2167-length-10264-cov-35.641885_pt1 | contig 10264 bp, 11 predicted proteins | sample MGYA00383089_ERZ1039804 | MGnify/ENA primary metagenome ERZ1039804 (study PRJEB29581, sample SAMEA5548359) | metagenome | biome: marine; feature: coastal; material: water | depth 1 m | study: Short-term variability in the microbial, nano- and picoplankton...
CTAAGTACTTGATTTGAGTCAACCTTAGTGACATACTCTTCTCTAGTTCTGTTTAACAGTATCCTTAGTCTGCTTAACTCTATTACGTAGCCTCTTAGAACGAATCCAATAAAACCAATACCTAGAGTTAGTATACTACTCCATAAGTCTGTTATTTCCATTACATACCCTTTATGTTAAACGTCTAGCCATCATCCAATGATCGTAATCTCCAGCGGCTAACTGCACAAACCTATAACGTATAGTAAAACCCGTAGTAGATTTTGCGATAAGCCACCACATAATACGAGCATCAGACCCACTTATACCTTGGTAGTGAGAATCAACAATGTAGTCTGTGTCAGGTTGTGCAGTACTAAAAGTGTAAGCAGTGTCACCTACAGCAACTCTTGATACGCCCGAAACTCCATAACTATCTACTGTAGTTGGAGTAGAACCTGAGTAAGTCACATATGCTTCAGCAAATGCTTTGGGTGTAGGTAAGTTGTTTATAACAGCAGATTTAACTTTAGCTGGGGATACTAAACTTTCTGTAGTACCTGTCCCTGTATTCCAAGTAGATGTAGTTTGATCACCTATCAAACCCGTTTGTGTACCAGATGTATTAGACACTATTGTGTTATCTAGTATTTTATATAGGTTGTTAGATTGATCTATGTAAGCTACATTTACCCAAGCACTATTACCTTCGTTTCTTATTTTTAATAGGTTACTAACCGTATCGTACCAAAACATATTAGCATAAGTTGTAGATGGAGCCGAAGCTCCACTGTTGTTACTCGCTAAAGATTGTAGACCATTATTAATGTCGGCTCTAGCACTACTAGCTGTTTGATTTGCGATTATAAAGTCATGTTGTGACATGTATTAATACTCCACTGTGGCACTAAGTACCGATATGTTGGGTGTTACCTTAGCTTGCGTGTTTGCAAGTATAGCTCTAAATTGTATATAACGACCTACTATTTCACCAGAGCCTGTAACAAAAGACGCATTGTTCATTTCACTTACAGTATTACCTGCCCTAGCTTCTATAGTTACAGAGTAGTCGTTAAAGTTTGATGTTTCATCTGTCCATGTATCCCAATTATTAGGCCATGTGTCCCAGTTACTAGGTATGTCATCCCAGTCAACTTCTCCATTTACAGCGTCAAGATGTTTACGCTCAACTGTAATAGAAGAAGATAACCTAACAGTACGTGATGTCCCTACATCAAAATAATCATTACCGTTATGATCAAACACATATGTACCACTAGAGTTTGCACTAGAGTAAGAAGTCATAAATAACTTACCGCCAGAAACAGTTAAGTTAGTTTTACCTCCACTAAAGCTAGTGCTTTCTGTGTGTGTTTGACTAGTATTTAAAGAAGGTAATTCACTAGCAGTAACAACTGATGAAGAAGCTGTAGTACTTTCATTGCCTGTTTTATCTATAGACGAAACAAAAAACTTTCCTGATAAAGCAGGGTATGTCACAGAAGTAGCAGGTCTAGCTATCTTATCCACTATAGATAATGTAGAAGAGTCACCAAAGTTAGCTGAACTATTAGAAGAATAATACAACTTGTAGTGAGATAAATCTAAGTCTGAAACTGCGGGCCAAGCAAAGAATATTGTACCTCCAGATAATTGATGACTTAGAGTACTAGGAGAAGAGGGAGGTGTTGTATCAGAAGTAACATTAAATGTAGTTATTACTGGATCTCCCCTAAAACCAAGAGCATTAACTGGAACAACACTTATTGTATAGTTTATAGGTGGCTCACTAATTTGAGGTACATCTATACCAACTATCTCAAACCTACCAGCTGTATTAGCATCACCTATAAGTATAGACTGACCAACAGACTTAAAGTCTGGATCAGCTGTCTTTCTATACTTAACAATAACTGAGTCTAGTCTTTCTATAGAGTCTGTAACAATATTAGCGACAAGTACATTAACTACATTTTCATTAACTTCTCTGTACTCTTGAGACATAGTTACGCCTATGCTTGGCACTTCATCATAAGTTGTTAATGTAGTATTGTTGTTTATTATTTCTAGTTCATCTGAAGCACTAAAACCAAATGCGGCTTGGCTACTCTCTCTCAAAGACAGGGCAATTCTTATGTCGCCCTCATCTGGGTTAGGAGCTAGTTTCCAACTTGTTACCTCAAAAATCTTCTCGTTACCTTCATACCAATCATAACGATCATTTCTTAACTTTATAAAGTCGCCTACTTCTATATCAAATGCGTTCATACCAAACTCTGCACTTAAACTAAGTTGTTCACGACTTCTAAATAGTAGTTGTTTAGCTAGTCTTTGTGCAGTAATAGAGCTTGTAGTAAAGGGTAACTGTAAGTCAAGTACAGTTTCTTGACCATTATCTTGACTTAGAAAATAACTAGAGTTTACTTGAGGGTAATCTGAACTTATATAACCAGACAAAGCGTCTACATATGTACCTCTTACAGCATTAAAGTTATCTCTCATAGATACTTTAGTGTCTAAACTTATGGGACTTCTAAAGTCATCTAAGGTTAAAGTTTTAGTAGGAGTTACAAACGCACCAGCATGAAGTCTCCAAGACCCAGAACCCCAAAAAAGAGATCCCCCACAAGTGCCAACCATACTGTTTAAAACATCACCATAAGATTGATTAGCGTTTACAACACCATCTACAGTGTATTGAGGGTCGCCATTTGATAAAACAGTTGTATCGTCACAAATATTAGCCGCCGCTTCAAAAGAAGCATAATCTATAGCGTCATCATTAAATCCATAAGATGATTTCAAGAAGTCTCTCATAACCCAAGCTGAGTTATTACTAAACACTGGAGTTTGCTCCACTCCATTAACTGTCTTAGTTACCTTCTTACCTTTTAATACAACTGTAAAAGTAGGTAGACCATCTGCAAAAGCATCTTTGTCGTACTCTAACCTACAGTATAAATAAGCCAGACCTTTACCTATAAAATCTGAATCTGCTGAAGTCTCTGCGTGAAGAGTGGAAGCTAAACTTTGACTAGAGTTAGCAAAAGTATCAGTAGCACTTGTTTGATTACCTAAGTGGTAATATATTTTCATATAATAATCAGTAACTTGAATTTGCTGTGTAACCGCAGTGCCGTTTACTGTTGAAGTGTAGGTTACATATCTAGTTCTCTTATAAGGACTATCTGTAACTGTCTCATTAGACATATTTACAATTTTGTCGTTTACATATATGGCAGTTATATCTTCTATTTCGTGAGCCGCAAGAGTTATTATTTGATGTAGTACTACATTATTAGACCCAGTAGTTTCTATAAATGTAACTTCACCACCCTTGCGAACTGTGCCATACACAAACTGAGCAGGTGCAGTAGGTTGTCTACTATTAACCAACAACCCTTGTGAGTTATTAGGGTTCATATCTGGTTTAGGCATAAGAGCCGCTAGAGCCGCTGAAGTAATCATAGATATAGCTACATAACTTAAACCCACTGCTATATAAAATGCAGTACCTGTTAAACCTAAAACTGTACCAGCAATGTAAACTGATACTGGATCTCTATTAACTACTTCTTCAGGGTTTTTGTGCCTCAATACGTTAAAAGGAGTGTTGTGTTTATTTATCGACATATCCAAGCACTTTCTACATCTTCAATGTTTAATCTAATTAACCCTTCTTGACCAAGGAATATAGCCCTAGATCCGATGGAAATACCAAGAGCAACACCAGTTATCCAGCGTTGCTTTTTTCTCGTAGTAACTAAGCAACCAAAGATAGGTGTATCGACTCTAACTAACTTATCCGACAGTCCTTCTTCTATGCTATTATATCCAGCATCATCACGTAAACTCCTTGGACCTTTTGGGTAAACCTTATTGCTTTGCATGTATATACCCATCCATTCATCTGCATAACCTTTACCATACATAGCCCTAAAAGCACCGTTAGTAAAAGTGAAACAGTCATTGACACCCCACTGAAAGGGTATATCAACTAAGTTTTCAATGTATATGTTTAAACGCTCTTTCGGCCCCATGCTACTTTCTGATCCTGCAAACTTGTAACAAAACTAAAGAATGTGTCGCCACTATATCGGGATTGATGGTTATCATTTGTGTATCTCCAACCACTGTTTCTTTCTAGTTCTACTAACTTACTTTCTACAGATAGTTTTATTATACTATCTTCTCCACTATCGGATATAGACATCTTATCCATTTTACCGCTAAATATTTCCACAGTATCGGATACACTTTGTTCACCTATATATAAACGACACACCCTCTTTTGGTATGGTTCTTGTAGAGCTAAAGATATAATAGCTGAAGGTATTCCACTTAAACTTAAATCTAAGTTTTCAGCACTTAAGTCTTTTACTTCTGATAAGTCTCCAATGGAAAGTAAGCTACCTGTACCAGTAAAGGTTTGACTTACACCTTGAACTGTAATTGCCTTATCTCCTATACCAGTCCACATCCTTAAAGGTGCAGTATCAAACATAAGCTCTACAGCATAGAAAGGTTTTATAATATCTTGATTAAGAGCGTTAAATAGCGTACTTGTAATTGGCCTACTCATAATATAACCTCTGTTGCTCCAAATGATATACCAAAGAAACTTGCATCATTAACTGACCAAGAAGTCTCGTTAGAGGCTAGTCTAAACACACCAGACGCATTTACTATGACTGCTGTTACTGAAGATCTATCTTTACGTAACTTAGGCCATATCTCTAGCGTTCCGTCTCCAGATTGATCTACAAGTACTTTATGTAGGGTAGCATCTGAGGAAGTACCTAGTTGTATGTAATCTCCAGCTTTAAGTGTACCATTCATAGTTACATCTACAGAACTTTCTCCTGTGTTTCCTGTAACGACAACGCTAGTTGAAGTGCCTCTTATATTCTTAGCTGAAGGGTCGTACAGTAGAAAAGAACCTGACTTACCCCTCAAGCTCATCAAGAAACTTACCCAAGATTCTGCATCATCTCTATTCATAGGTGGTAAAGTAATATCAGCTTCCCACTTCTCACCATCGTAGGAATAAGTTTGTTGTTTATAAGTAAAAGGAGATACTGAAACTGCTGTAGTATTTACTGCTCTTAGTTCAATACTAGACATACCAATATTAGTTGGTATAGTCAGGGGGTAAGAAATAGCCATTATGCCATTGCCCTTCCATAGTTACCGCCACGTCTTTTAGCATCTAGTACTGCACCTTTAGCACTGTCTGCAATCTGTGGCATCATTTGTCGTATCTCAGCACGTACAGTTTGTTGTACTCCTGTAGATACATTTATGTTTTGTACGATAGTAGTTGCACCACCACCGCCTTCTACTTGTACCCCTAGCTTACCATTAGCTCCACGTTTAAGTGGCATGATAGCTTCAGGACCAGCTTCTCCCATCAGTCCAGTTTTACCACCAGACATAGCGAATGTAGTAGGACCTCCAACTACACCACCATTAGCGTAGGCTTGTACTTTAGAGCCACCTGACCATACACCACCATTAGCTTCTGTTGCACCAAAAGGTAATTTACCAGAGATAGCGGCTACCATCTTCTTAACTACAAGAACTCTGTAAAGCTCTTTAATAATCTCTGCCGCCATAGCTTTGAAAGCATCCTTAACAGAAGTTGTACCATCAATCATAGACATAAATGCTTTTTCCATAGAAGCCTCTATAGAAGCACCTAAAGCCTCTTGCTCTTGTTTAGCTTTCTCTAAAGCATCGTGACGTTTAGTTTCAGCATCTGTAAGTTTAAGAGTGTTTTCTATTTGCTTAAGTTGAGAAGGAGTTATTATGCCATCATACTCTTTTTGTACATCTAGTAGCTTTTGTTTAATTTCCCTTTCACTACCAAAGAGTCCTACAAGTTCTCCCTCTACCATCTTCTCGTGGTTTAGTTGCTCTATATAATCTGAAAGTTCTTCTGCTCTAGGATCTTTTTCAGGGTTTAATATTTCTTGTACTCGTTTATCACGAGCCTCTTTTTCGTCTGCCATTTTTTGTTGGTACGCATAGTGGGCGGCTACACCATCCATTCTATTTTGAACTATACTAGCATGTAGATTTTTTTGGTGTTCTGCTAGTTCTTCTGCGGCCTTCTTTTCTGCTTCTTTAGCTAACCTAATATTTCTATATCTTATTCTAAGTAAGACTGCTAGGTTCTTTCCTTTTTGAGCATTTAAGTCTAGCTCATCTTGTATAACTTTCTCTTTAGCTAATCTCTCAGCCCTATACTTTCCCCTTAAGAAGTTTGCTAGGTTTTTACCTTTTAAAGCGTTTAAGGCATCTTCATCTCGCTTCTTCTCTTGCTCTAGTTTAGCTTTTTGTTTTGCATCAAGTTTATCTTGAGCAAGTTGGTCTTTCTTAAGTTGTATTTGCGTGCGTAATGCTATTTCATCTTCAAGGTTCTTCTTTCTCTGCTTAACAAAGAAAGCTACGTCTTTATCATTTAATCCGCCAAGTTTTAGACCTGTCTCGTATCTTAAAGTAGCTTGTCTATTAACTTCCCTTTGATACTCTACTGAGTCTTTTCCGTATTTACTTTCTACTTTGGTAAGCCTAGCAGTATCAACTATAGAATTTAAAGTATCTTTCTTAAAGTCTGCAATAGTCTGTTCAGCTTTAATTTGATTAACTAATACAGCAGAAAGAGCTAGAGCATTTTTTAGAGCCTCTTTACCTTTATCAGTTGTAGGTTCTGTTGTCTTACCATCTTTAATAGTAAGAACATTGATATATCTTTGTAAAGATTTTAGTTGATCTTCAGCTTTACCTGTCGCCATAGATTGTTTTAGAGACTTTACGACACTCTCATACAGACCAAAACCTGCTTGTATACCTAAGTCCTCAAAGTTCTTTTGTATGGAAGACTCTCCTGTAAAGTCCCCTATATTAAACTCAGGTAATGCTGTAAACGGGTTTAATAAATTATAAATATAAGAAGAGCTTGCCATAGCACTATCAAGAATATTCTCAAATAAACCAACACTTACCTTAGCTTGATTAGCAAAAGATGCCATTGCTGAAGACATTTGAGCCTCAGCTATTGACTTAGCACTTTTAGCCATAGATAACATTGCTTCAGAAGCAGAAGTTAAATTACCATTAGCATTTATCTTGTTTATATCGTCTACAGCCCTTTTTATGTCACTAGAAGCTGATGCTAAATCCTCTACAGATTCTTGCATAGTACGTATATCTTGAGAGCCTTGATAAGCCTTAAGTGCTAAAGCTCCTATAACAGAACCTATAGCAATTACTGCACCTATAACAGCACCTGCTGGACCAAAGATACCAGCAAACTGAGAACCCTGTTGAGAAAAGGCTGTAAAGAAACTTGTTCCGCTTTGCATTTGCACTACGAAATCCTGTAACTGATAACCACCTTGTTGTATTCTCATGTTGAAGGTGTTCATCTTCTTACCGCCCACCATAGCGGCTCCACCAACAGCTTTGTAGCTATTAGCTAGTTGATGATTAGCAGAAGATTGAACTTTTGTTACTTTACTTAGTTTCTGTGTTTGACTAGCTAATTTAGCTGAGGTAGAAGAGTTCTTCTTTTGAGCTTGGTCTAACTTTAATGTAACATTACCTAAGTCTTTTATTTCTTTCTTAGCTTTAGTAGCAGTTTCGTATTGTACTATTATTTTAATGTCAGCCATTAGCTATCCTCATATAAACTACATCAACAAGTTTAATTACTTCTATATCCCTAGAAGAAATAGGTGTGTCAGTTAGTTCCTTCCACGCTTTAATTTCGTTATAACTTATCGGGTTAGGTCCAGAGAACCCCATAGTTCTACTATTATTTAAAATAATAAAGGCAGACCAGACGTAACCTAGTAACGATGGAAAATGCGTAGGGGATTCCAGTGCTTCAGGTTTATGTCCAATCTGCCTTTCTACTTGTTCTAAATGTTCTCGTTCTGTAGTGCCATCCTTATCAGGTTGATTGAGCTTAAACTGATGTTCAGCCCACTCACATAACTGATTAGTTAGGCTTTCGTAAAATCCAGAGAGTTTGCAATAGCCTCCTCAATCTGGTCTTTAATCCAGAACACTTCTTCATACAGATCTTTAGCTTTGCTAGAAGATAACTCTGGCTTTTTCTTGTCGTATGTAATATTCCAACTACAAGTGATTTTAGATAAGACTTCAAGTGCAGACCCTTCCATTTCTTGTGACGTTATTTCTTGAGTACCGTCTTTTTGCATTTTCTTCAAACGCTTATTTGTTTGTTCGTGCATTACGTTTTTATACTCTTTAGAGTGACTTGCATATACAACAATAGTCATATCAGTATTGTCGTCATTAGTAAGTACAGCACCCGTGTTAGGGTGTCTTAGTGTTACTTCTACAGTATTACTTGTAGGTTTTAGATCCATTAAATCCATGTCGAGTTCCTTTAATGTCGGGATGTATATAAGTGTGGGAACTCTCGACCCGACCCAAGAGTCCCCACTAACCTTAGCTAAGGTATTACGTTATGAAGGTCGTGTGATCTTCAAATTAGTTAATTCAGTTGAGTCGTATAGAGCAACGAAAGATAAACTAATCATTCGGCTTGTAGGTCCATCGACCCCGACATCAGCACTGTTTATTTTGACTTTAGGAAACTGGAATGTATAAGAGTTGTTACCTGTAGGATCATCAACTGATACTTCAATCTCTGTTTCTGTCTCGTTAAGGAAGCGGTTAATTAGAGTTGCATCCTCAAAGTAAGCTGTTAGTGTACCTTCAACTTCTGCTCTACCATACTCTAATGATGGTGCGCTATCATCTCCGATTACGAAAGTGGGTGCGAAGGAATTAGTGAGTGTAAAGTCTAGCGCAGTTACGATAGCTACGTTAGCGGCTCCACCCACGTTACCAATACCAATGTTACCTGAGTAAGCATCAAATGGTGCGGCTCCTGAAGCGGCTGTCTGCGTCTTCTCAGTAGCACCTATAGTCATATCCTTACCTACCATACCGAAGGTAGTTGTTACCATCTGGTTAGGTGCAAGTGAGATACCCATAGTAGAAACTGAACAACCTGTAAATAATCTAGCTTGATCAATGTCTGCGGCATAGTCTTCGATGGAAAAGAATTGAGGTGTTGTACCTACTTTAAGAACATTAGTTGCGAAAGTATTAAGCATAGCTGACTCTAAGAAGTCGTCGTAATCAGCATCTCTTAAGTCTACAACAATGTCTCCAGCTACTTGTCTATTGCCGTGTCTATCTACACGAGGCATACGGTCAGCTTGGATGTCGTTACCAGCTACACGATCTTTAGTTAAGTTTAATGAGTGTGTGCTGAATGGAAGGTTAGTAAATGAACCAGCAGGTGTCGTACCGAAAGAAGTTTCGGCTTTATAAGACAGGCTGGAGCGTGATCCTTGTGCAAAGGCCATAGTGTATTCTCCTAGTTATTATAAATGTACCATCCGATATTGATCGGAACATGATACCAAGGGCTGTCAATCAAACCTTGTTGCCTTTCAGCGTAGTCGATTGATACTTTAATTGTTTGTGATTGTGAGTTAGTAAACGATATATCAGTAGTGGCTTGAAATGCGTTTATAACTTTGTTAGCGTAGTCGTCTGCGATTGAAGGTCCGTTACCTTCTGGAGTACTTACTATAACGTAAAATACACCTTGATACCTGAGTTGAGGATTTAAGCCTCGTACAGCAGGTCTAGTCGAAGTAGGCATATAGCGTACCTGAATAAAGCTAGTGCCAGTTGTAGGCTCAAATGCTACGTTCTCGTAAGCAATAGAAGGTAGGTTAGCCGTGTTCGAGATGTGTGTCTCAAGTGCGGCTCTTATATCATTATGTATACTAGCCATACTCTGCCTCCAATACTCCAGATATATTATAGTTAAGATCAACTATGCCAGAATGGGGTGCGCCATTAGATAAAGTAAGTGAACCACCTAACTTTTCGAAATCTATTTTAGCTACATCAACCATTAGGTTTTGATAACCTTGTTCTCTCATAGTGTCTGCACCAAACTGACCAACTCTAGGTCTACCTTCAGAAGACTTACCTCTAGGTCTACCTGCACCTACAATGTAAGAGAAAGAAGTTACAAAGGCTCCAGTAGAAACTGGTGAGATGTTTGTAGCCAAGACTGCAACTTCCTGTAGAGTCTCTCTAAATAAATCGTCTATGCTCTCTTCTAACATATCTATTTTGTTATGGAAGGACTTATTAACAATATATTTCATGTCCTACTCCTGTACGTCACATAGGTAACACATAGCTACACCATTAGAGAATATGG
>ERZ1039804.2171-NODE-2171-length-10241-cov-6.250638_pt1 | contig 10241 bp, 8 predicted proteins | sample MGYA00383089_ERZ1039804 | MGnify/ENA primary metagenome ERZ1039804 (study PRJEB29581, sample SAMEA5548359) | metagenome | biome: marine; feature: coastal; material: water | depth 1 m | study: Short-term variability in the microbial, nano- and picoplankton...
ATTGAGTGATTTTAAAAGAACCGTCCCCTCTAGCTAACAGCTCTCTTCCTTTTTTGGTTAGGATCGCATCTACTGTTACGATCGAATTGTCTAAATATCCCATTTTGTGTTATTGTGTTTTATATAAATATATGTTAATTACCTATTTTATTCAATTGTAGTAATCCCTGCGTTTTCTTCTGATGTATATACCTCATCTCTGTCAATAGAGTATACTTTAGTATTTACTGCTTTTACTAATTTATTTCCATCCTCTACATAAATAAAGCTACCGGAAGATGGAAAGTTAGGAATAGTAAAGGTTCCTCCAGATGAAATTCTTTCTGCATTAAAGAAAATAGGTACTACCTCCCTATCTGATTGGGTAATTGCTTTAATAGCAGCAGTTGATGCATCTGATCTATGTATACTTCCTTCAAACTTTTTAAAGGCTAAAGCTGGGTTATTACTACTAATCTGGTTAGCTGTTACAAATTCGGTGTGTCTATCTTTATTTAAATTGTAGCTTGAACCTGCTCCAGTTGTTTTACTACCTGCATATCTTCCGCTTACAATTCCTATTTTAGTATAAGTATCATCTTGAATCTCAGCTGGAGTTGCTGTTTCTGTAATAATAGATTGTAGGTTTGTAGGTATAGTTTGAGAAGAATATCTATCTACTCTAAATGCTACAGCGTTTTCTTTGCTTCCTTCACTATTATTCATTAAAGGATTATAGTCACTATTATAGAAATTTGTTGCACTAAAAGGTAAGAGTACTAAGTCTGTATCTCTTTGTATGAATCCTAGACCAGGTTCTTCAGTAGGTAAGGAATTAACTACAAAGTCTTCTACCTGATAGTAATAGTAGTTAGTCCTCTTTTGTTTACCAATTATTTTACAGTTTACAGAAGTCTCAGCAAAAGTAAAACGTACTTCATCTACCTGCCTTAGAACCTCTCTAATGTCAGTTCCTTGCTGGCTTTTAAAAGGAACAGAAAGTCCTTGAATAACATAAGGAGGTAAAGCGGTATTGTCTATACCGGGGTCTACCACACTACTACTAAATAGCAAGTTGATATTACCTACTCCGTATCCGTTAGGATCTGTTTCTTTAAATTCTTCTATTGTCATTTTTAACTAAATCTACCGTAGATTGTTCTACCGTTTGTTTCTGTAAATGCTTTTGTCACAGTGAGTGTATCATTAGTTGATAGTGCTGTACCTCCTGTTGGTACATTAAACCATCCGTCGAATACGTTAGGGTACACTGCTGTTGCCTCTAAAACGTAAGTACTATATGTTTCAAAATCATGCTCTATTGTTAACGGTGATCCTACTATAGCTGTACCTGCACCTGGGTATGTAACATCTATTTGTCCTGGACCGCTAGCGCTTATATGATAGAGAGTGTTTTCAAAGTGAGCGTAGTACTTGTTACCGTAAATAGCTTCATCTATATAATAAATAGTAAGTGGTGCTTGGTCTGATACTAGAGTAGAGCCAGAAGTATCTGCGTACCACCCTCTAAATATATTTCCATACCCAGTGGTTGCTGTACCTGATGTGAACTCATATTCATCGTACATTACAGAGTATTCAACTGAACTGCTATTATTAGCAACGGCTACTGGGTAGGTAAAGCCTACTGTTCCAGACCCAGAAGTATATAACTGTGTGTATTCACCTTGGTATGAACCTGTTAGTGTTATTAGACACCCTGCAGGCAAGGGTACAGAAAGGTTAAAAGCAATTATCTGGTATGTAGTTTGGGGTTGATTGACCTTCTTAAAGGTGTTCCTTTTTGATACTTCTCCATCAGTTGATATCAGTAATGACCCACTAAACTCTCCAGTAAATATTGGTGATTCATCTGTTACGTTTCTACTAACTTCTCCTATAGGTGTAATAACACTCGAACTATGATTTGTAGTATAGTTATAAGTTGACATTAAATCAAAGGTTCCTCCTTGACTCCCAGTCACAGATCCTATAGCAATAGATGAAGTAAGTGTTAAATCTTCCCAAGATACTTTTACTTCTTTTGCTTTACTTCTAGCTAATTTATGGGATTTAATTACTACTCCTGTATCTACTTTAGCTCTTGCAGGTACAAAATCCTTTAATAGTCTAAATATAGAGCTATCAAAAAAGTTTAACAGGCGAATAAAACCTCTTGGGGATTTGGAATAAGCGATAATATCATTCCATCTAAAATCTGCATTCTCCCAATTATCTGTAATATCATCCCATCCGTAGTCGTCATTAACTACCCCTCTACCTAGTTTTGTTAGTTCTGAGTATCCTTCTGTGTATGCTTCTCTAGGGTCTCCAATATAGTTGTCTATATCAAAACTACTAGATATTTTTAAGTCAATGAATTCATCTGTACCTCTAGAAATATTAAAACCTACTTCTATATGAGGTAAATCATCTGTGTACTTTTTTTCCGGTTTAACAATAGAGGTGTACCTAGAAAGAGTATTCCCTGCAACTAAACTCCCTGTATTATCATTTCTGAGTTTCTCTGAAGAACTATAAAATATTTCTGAGCCTGTGTAGTACATACTACTAGTAGAGGAGTATTCTGGTCCGAAGTACCTTGGTTGATCAACTCTATTTCCACCAAATGTTTTTATACTGAGTATTTCTCTTGGAATACCAAAACAGTTTATAAGGGCTCTAAGTCCTCTTTCTGTACCTTTAGTTTTATTTATTAAAGATAAATTGTGATAAATTCTTTTGTATACTTCTTTTTCGTAATTATTCTTTGCAAGAGGTTGTAGATATTCTAGAGCTGTGCTTCCGCTATTAAATGAAGCAGAGGTAGCGATAGAGGTAGAGATGATTCTCTCTCCATCTGTAGAGGGGTTCTCTCCTATGAACATAGCAAACAAGTTATCTATGTTTTGATTGCTATTATATAGCTTAGTACCAAAGGATTCAATTGCGTCTCTTACTAAGTCTTTACTTATACCGAAATTTAATCTATGGTCAGTATCGTACTTATCTGATACTGCTTTGAAATAAACCCAAAGGTTGTCAAAATGATGAGCAATCATATGAATAAACATTTGGTATTGCTCGTTGTTTGAATCTTCTCTTATAAAGGTTGGTATCGTATTTGTTAAAATATCGAAGTTAGTTACATCATATAAGTTAGCTCTCTCAACATTTTCTTCAAACCAAGATGATGCTGAAGGGTGTGTTGATGCTAAATTTATATGTGGCTTCTTAGTAGTAGATTTTGGCCATGCTGTTGAACTACTTTCAAAATATAAGTAGCGATCATAATGATCAAAATTATCTACTATACCTTTTATAAGAGTTTCATAATGAATTATACTCCCTGTAGTAGAGGTTAGATATCTGTTTTGACTTCCAGAAGGAGTAGCTGCAGCAGTATTTAAAGTACCAATGGAAGTTTCATAAGATTCTATTAACTGTAACTTATAATGAAAGTTTCTTATTCTTTCTTCCGCTGAAGAGTAATGTATGAAATTTTCTAGTTTAGTATGATCAATTGCTATTTGTGCGCTCTTCTCACTGAAAAGTGAATAAAGTTCAAAATAAGAATTTGATACCGGATAACTAAATAATTCGTTATAGTTTAAAAATTCGGTTGGTTGGTTATTATCATTTGTAAATTCAACACTAAAGTTAGGACCTTTTAGTTTTGGTACATTGAGAGTGTCTTCAGTTACTGTAGCAGAAATTTCATAAAGTATTTCGTCAGAGATAGTTTCTTCTACTGAGAATTCTTCTTGTACAGTTAGTGTTACTGCTTCGTAAAGTTTAAATACAACTGCTACTCCTGTAGGTGTTTGTTCTGTATCTATATTAAGCCCTGTTGCGAGTTTACCGCCTCCAAAGTTTAATTGAAACTCTGAGAAGTGGTTAGGATTACTTAACTGCTGTTTAAGTTTACTAGTATAGTCTACTAACTGTTCGTTTGTTAGCTCAGTAGATAATGCTCTTATTTCTGTTCCATCAGGTGATATAGAGTCAATAAATAAAGTACCCCCTATTTGGGATTCAGAAAATAAATTATTTGTAAACCTATAGAGTAACCTGACATCTCCTGTGTCGTATCCTAGACTCTTTATATCCTCTTCTGGGTTTATTGATAGTATAGAAGCTCCTGATTTACCTGCACTTTGAGCATTTAGAGAGAGAGTGTAGTCTAAGAACCTCGGGATGGACTTTAATAGGGTATTGTCTACTCCGTATACGCTTAATTCAACATTACTATCTTGAGGAGTAAATAGATTGTTTATCTCAAAGGTACCAATAAGGTTCTGTTCCTTCTTAGTAATCTTAGAGGACCGGTTAAGGCTTTCTATCTCTAGCTGCTCTATATTATATTTAAACTCTGCCACTAGCTAGGGGTGTTTGCTTGAATTAATTGTTCTTGGTAATCTAAAATTTGTGCTCTTAATTGAGATATTTCATCTAATAGGGGTTGAATGTCTTCTGTGTCTTTTTCGTAGTCAACGATTTCTAGACTCCTTTGAATAAGATATTGATGTGATTCTGTTAGTCCTTCTGGTTCAATTTCGTAATAGAGATTTTCATACTCTTGAAAAAAATCTTCTACAGTTCTTTCTAACTCTACTGCAGGAGGTTGAGCAAAAGTTTTAAATTCTCTGTCAATTACTTTCTCAAAATTATCCTTAGTAAATACAGTTTTTTTGATTTGTATATCTTTAGACATTTTTTACAACTTTAAATATATTATTTTGATCGATAGTAAAAGTGCTGTTATCTATAGTAGTTTTTACTAGCAGCCTGTAATACCGATCTGGTTGAAGCATGTTCATTTCTAAATCAAAATAACTACTTATGCTGTCAGTGCTAATTTTAGTATATTGATCATCAAAATCAATTATCATCTCTTCGCTAAACTCATCTTTTATAGCCCACTGAGATGTATTAGGAAGAGCGTATTCTGTTAAGTATATAGAAGAAGTTGAAAAAGAACGAGCGGGATGTTTAGGTCTAGAGGATATTCTAAATCTAACTCTAGAGGTGTTACTATAACTTTCTTTTCCATTTTTAATTGTAATAATAGCATTATCAGTATCTAGTATTGATAGTGATCCAGTTTCAAATGTAGAATCATCCCATTTAAATTCTAAGTACGGTTTAAATATAGTAGATGAGTTACTACTAAAGTATTTTAGGTTAATAGACTGTGAGGTATAGTTTTCATATAAATCTTGTATCTTGAGTAACATACCGTTGTTGTCTATACTCCCGCTATATACTCCATCTACTATACTAGTTACGTCTATATTGAGGTCGTGATTAGTTTTTAAAGTATGTAGTTGAGAACCTGAAGGAGAAGTTAGATAATCACCACCTAAGGATGTCCACTGTGTTACTGCTGAATCTTTAAACTTCCAAGATACTCCTGTTCTGTTAACAGGTTTATCATTTAATCTACCTGTACCGTTAAACCATGAGCTTGAAATTGGATTTACATATACGTTATATTCTTCTGGTAATTCGCTGGCATCGGCTATATATAGGTTTAAGCTAGCACTATAATTACCTGTTACTCTTTGATCTAAAGTATTAGTTATTTCAGTAGAATTAAATTGAATTAAACTTCTTTTAGTTCTACCGTCGCCATTAATATCAGGATATCCTCCTATTTCTAAGATTTGATCTAATCCTGCATTACCGTATAGGCCTGCAAGTGTAGGTTCCGACCATATAGTCGCGTCTTTTTCTGGATATAATCTATATACTGCCATGTTATAATGTTGTTACTCTACCTTCGATATCAATATCTGGGTATTTAATTTCAAATATACATGGATCGTAAGATGGATATACTACGTTATCTTGTGTAGCTCCTTCTGTGTCGTATCCATATAGTGAATAGTCCCCACTATTTTTATTAGTGACTCTTATCTTTTTAACTGTCTGCACTCCTTTAATTTGGTCTAATATAGTAAATAAATTAGACAAGTTAATAGGTTGATTTATATTCCAGTTTTTAATATTAAAATACTCTTTTACAGCGTTTGTGCAGTTGAGCAATATATCTCTTGAAGCGTAGTTAGGAAGTGTTAGTATTTCAAACTGTACTCCTATATTTACAATAAATGCATCTTTTATATCTACTGCATCTGTTAAGAGCATATATTGAGATAAGTATAATTTTAAATTTTCTTTCAATGCTTTACTAGCAGTAATTAACTTACCTTCATTATCGTACGCTAAAGTATATAAAGATAAAGCTAAAGGATTAGCATCTGTTATACTGGTTGCATTTGCTAAGTTTTCTTTTGTTACATATGCTTTAGCAATACTTCCAAATTGAGGGGGCATTGAAAGTGCTCTTACTGTGTAATCTTGTAAAGTAACTGCTCTTTTTTGTTCAGAGAAAGATTTTAATGAATTTTGTCTTAACTCTTCTATTGTGTCTCCGTCTTTCCCTCCAGTTGCTGCTTTGATGTTATTAAAGCTTAATGTGTCTAGGTAGGTAGTATCTGTTGCGGTTGCTACGATAGCACTTTTTTCTGTTATACTATTAGCTGGTGCATTTGCTGCTACTCCTCCTCCGGTTATATATTTTATAGTTAAGGTAGTATTAGAAGGAGCTAATCCGTAAGTTCTAGTAAACATAAAATTAGAGGGGTCGTAAGCTACATCTATTCTATCTACTATATCCTGTGTAGTAAATTTCTCAATTGATGTAGGGTCTGGGAGAAATTCTCTATCTTCTGCTAATGATACTCCTGCTCCAAATTGTATTTGAAGTACTCCTTTAGATGTAAATCTAGTAGTAAATCGACGTGGTACTGTTTTTAACTTTAATATAGAGGGAACTTGATTATTATCCACTTTATTGTTAATCTCGTCTACAAATACTGTATCTTGTCCTAAGAAAGGAACCTCCGTCCAGTCTTTACCATCACTATCAGTTATAGAAAGAACATTTATAATATTATCATCTTCTATCTCGATAGTTTGGTATTTTTCAGCTGTTTGAAATGTCTCTGTTGTAGTTTTAATTTCACCTGAAAATGCTGTTATAGTTTTGGTTAAACTAAAAGTTGTAGGTACTCCGTTTGTTGTCGAGATGACTGCTATATCTGTAGGATCATATGAGCTAGAGTATTTAAAGTCTACTGCTTTGTTAGTAAGAAAGCTAGTGTTTCCTGTGGTAGAAGCTTTAATGATAGAGTTTTCGTTAACCTTAAGAGCTTGATTCCAGTTTGGTACGCCATTAGAGGCTGCTACATTTTGTGTTACTGTAAGTTCGGCTTCAGCAGAAGATGTTACTCTTGGTCTGTAGCCCATCATATAAGCTAGTGTATATAGGTTTTGAGGGTTTTGAGCGTGCTGTAGGAAAGTCTCTTGTAGTTGAGTATCTTGATAGAATGAAAGTACATCACCAACATATGCTGCCATCTCGATAAACATAGTACCGGGGGCAGTGTCGGAAAAGTCGTTATAAGTATCAGGAAAGTAGTTTTTAGCTAATTCGACTAACTCACCTTTAAAGTCGCCGAATTCCCTTCCGATGTACTTTATATCTCTTTCTTCAGCCATTATTGTTCAAAATTTAGGATTATTTCATCCTCTATATTAGTGTCTTGTACTTGGTATTTCATACTAAATTGTACTGTGTTTGTATCTGGTAATCCTTCTGTCTCTATTTTACTTGCCTGAACTCTTGGAAAGTATATTGCTAAATCCTGTTTTATTTTTTGATCTATTTCTTGTACTTTATCTTCAGTCAGTTGATCAAAAAGCAAAGCTTGTAACCCATTACCAAATTCTACATTTAAGTACCTTTCTCCTTTAGAAGTTAAGAAGTAATTAATTAGATTTGTCTTTATAGCATCTCTCGTCTGATAGGTTGAGTTGAATACAGCATCTCCAGAAAAGGGAAGTTTAATACCTACCGCTTTTCTTGGTTGTAAATCTAAAGGATCTATTTTAACTGAATTAATTGCCATTTACTACTATCCGTTTCTTTTTATTTTCATTGATGCATCTAAAACTGCTTTTGCTTTAGCAGGATCAAATCCTGGTATATCTGCAAAATTTACTCCAACTTCAGGGCTTGTTAATCCCATCTTGTTTGCCATACCTGATGCAAAATTAGGTGCTTTAGGTGAATCATAATTACCTATACTTTTATACTCATCGATGCTCATATCAGCTTTTGTTTGTGCTAACATTTCATCTAATGATGTCTTGCCAGTTCTCGGAGGAGTAGACCATTTAAGGTTACTATCCTTTGGCTTAGGAGTTGCTGTCATAGCATTAGTTGGAGTTGAAGCTATTTTAACCGCTTCGTTCATTACTTCTTGTAACTCCTCCTTTACTGCTGCTCTTACTTCTTCTCGTATAATCTTACGTAGTTGGTCGAGTTTCATATATATAAATAGTTTAGTTAAGAAAGTTGATTGTCTATTCTGAATTTAATTTCGTTTATTAGTACTTTTGTATCAGAACTAAAGGATTTTGGTCCTGTCATTACGATTCCTCCGTTAGCATTTTTAGCTTCAGCGTATCTTTTTGGTGCTATAGATGGTGATGCGGGATCTGTAATAATTGATATAGTTAAAATTTCTCCGTTTGGTGTAGTGTGGAAGAATTGGCTATCGTTTGCTTGTTCTAAAGTACTTACTGTTTTAAATGTATCTAGTAGTTTTCTTATATCATCTTTAGCTGTTTGGGATATATTACTATTGTCTATTTTAGTAAGATCTCCTAATAATTTTATATTCCCGGTACTAGTTGATTGTTCTAACGTCAACCAAAATGAAGATGGTGGTTGATTATTCAAAGTAGAGGTATGATCTAAAGAACAGATATACCTTACTTTTTTGTGAATAACTTTATCATCTTCATAATACTTCTGTCCTGGTTGCCATTTTCCTCTGTTTTTACTTCTTTTCTTTTCAGAGGTACCGTACCTGTCAACATCAGCTAGTAACTTAGGTCCTAAAGTAGATAGAATTAACCTTCCCTCTTGGTTATATAATCCCATCTGCTCTAATTCCTCTTTAGTTATAGTTCCATTTGTTAATTGATTCTGTAATACTCTTTCAATCTCACAAGCACGTAATGCACTATCTGCTTTATCTAATATACCAGTGAGAGTTTTTAAATTGAGAGATGGCATTTTTACTACTACATTTATAGTATCAATTGTAGTCTCTGTTTGTTTTATGAGTTCTTTTATAAGGTGTAGTATATCTGCATATTTAGTTGTAATATTGATAGGTAAACCTATACCAGGGGGGACTGCTTGAGGTATGGGGAGAGCTAGTATTAGAGATAAAGCTGCTTTTAGACCGCTGATTGGTGGTTTTAAGGAAGCTGGTATAGCTCTAAATTTAGCCATTTTTGCTTCCATAGCGGATGTCTGACTCAGTATTCTATCAATTTTCTTCCTTGTACGATTAAGATCATCAGATGGGCAGCCATCTACATTTAGTTTACTAACAATATCGAATATCTTCTCCATTATCTTAGAGACAAGTTCTCCTTGTAGTTTACCTACAATTTTGGAAGTTGCTCCTGCTAGTGCGCTATCTGGTATATTAACGTATGGCATTATTCTGTAAATACTTTTTTAGAGTGAAGTCGTTTGATTAAAGATCTTAATGTAGGTATCATCGGTACAATTGCTTTTGCTGCTCCTGTCATAACAGCAGTATATGCTTCTGCTGGTACAGGTGGTGCTGTTGACATTGCTTTCATTATCTGTTCAAATTGACCTAAAAAATCTTCTAACCAATTAGTAGTTATTTGTCCTAAAAGTACTGGTTCATCTTCTGTAAATCCTTTTTTACCTAAGTATACCTTCTTAGCGTCTAGACCTACATAATCTTCTCCGTCTATCCCTACATGCTTTGAATTTATACCAATACCTTCTACTGCTGAAAGAAATAAACCCTCTTCTTTAGCATTAAAGAAAAGTCTTCCTGAGTTTATTATTACTTGGTTACCTTTATATGTATCTGCAAAATCTGGTTCTTCTTCAAAAGCATCTCTTTTTTCATTAGCCTGCTTAAGTTCAAAAGTATGGTCTACTCCCATATATATAGAAGACATATCTTCATTTATATCTTCTACAGTAGCGTCAAGTGCGTTGCTGGGAGACTTCATTCCATTTCTGATAATAGTGTAGGGAAGACCGTTATTACTATCATCGGTGAATGTATTCAAAGAATGCTTGGTACCTCCTAGTCTTATAGTATTTCCATGTCTACCTTCTATTATAGCATCTC
>ERZ1039804.2173-NODE-2173-length-10234-cov-5.814618_pt1 | contig 10234 bp, 8 predicted proteins | sample MGYA00383089_ERZ1039804 | MGnify/ENA primary metagenome ERZ1039804 (study PRJEB29581, sample SAMEA5548359) | metagenome | biome: marine; feature: coastal; material: water | depth 1 m | study: Short-term variability in the microbial, nano- and picoplankton...
GTTGCTCGATTGCATGTTTGATGGCGTGTCTAAAGCGGCAGATCATCAGATGCAGTTGTTTTTAAGCGAGCGCTATCAACGGCTGCAAACATCTCTAGAGAGAGCCAGTGATGATATGGATGATGCGTCTGAGGAGAATATCCGGAATTTGAAACGGACTGCGCGTGAGTTGATCAATGCGAATGAGGCAGTACTTGAACAATTCTTTGCAATCGATGCAGGTAATGCACAGCCCTGACTTTGACCTACTGTGCTGTTGAAATTTTCATGGATTGAACCTCCGAAAACCACTCAGGCCTTATCTAAACTCAAATGTTCTTGCCGCCTGACAAATTTCCGGCCAAATTTTTATCGCCTCGGCAAAGTCGAAGCCGCTCCGTCGTAAGGTCTCAAGATCGGATGCCTCACGTGTCAGCGCGTCGGCGACGGGGTGAGGGTCTTGAGACTGGATCTGGCCCACTAAACTATCGCGGCTCTGCTCAAGAAATGTTTGCCAATGGTTTGTGCCGGGGAGGTCATCTAACCTTGATAGGGCGTCTAAGTGGTCCATGCAGCGCGCTAGCAGACCGGCTCGTCTGCTGAGCAGCTCTTGCTGAACGAGACCTTCGAGTGAATCCTTTGTCATCTGACACAGTCGAGCGATTTCATCAGCCAGCATGACTAATCGCGCTTCAGGCGGAATGCCGGCCTCGTCACGGGGAGCAGACTCCAACCAATTAGCTAACATCATCATAGAGGCGTTGACGTTAACCGGCGACAACGTTTCTCGAGATGACCGATTGTCGACGGGATAGTGGGGCACAGCCCAGCCCTCGTTGAGAACCGCAGACTCTGGGTGAAGACGCCGCAGCATGATGCCAAATAGAAGATCTTCTCCACGTCCCGCAGGCAAGTAAGGGGGTAGCAGAGTTCGATGATCAAGTCCTGTAAGCTGCGAAAGAGTGCTATAGGGCCCGATGGTCGTCCCGCGGTAACCGAGCCAGCTCGCCCGGGCAGCCAGCAGTTTCTCTGGTCCCGATGGGTTATTGAGTAGTTGTTTAATACAAGCCTCAGGCTGAAAAAAAATCCACCCGCTATCAACAGTGCCTGGATCCCCCCAGGTACCACACTGGCTTAAGTGAATCGGACTTTCGGCGCCAAATGGTGTGGTGAGTCGACCGTCTATCCCCTTTAGCGCGCTTGCCCCGCTAAGGTTGGCATTGAGTACCTGACCCAGAGACTGTCCCAGTGACTTCAGCATGGTTGTCAGAGGGTTGTAATCAGCGATCACAGCATGATTCTGTTGGTCTGTTGCTGAGGTGTAAAGAACAGCCTCTCGGGCATCGGGATAGTCGAAAGAGAGATTTCTCGACGGCAAAGGTGGGGTCAAAGCGTGAGGCAGTATGTCGTCGTCCATCACAAGCGCCCGATAATTCACGCTCAGTAGCAGTGCTAGGTTACGCGCTAAACCATAAGTTGGCGCGTCTCCCCAGTACGATCGAGTAAGCAAAAAATCGACACCGGTGTGGCTACTTTCAGGCAGGTTATCTTTTAGGTGTGAGAGCAGATCTGCTCTTGCCGCTGTATTGATATGGTGGATAGGCATGCGCATGCCACTTCGTGCTGCTTCAATGAAGCCCGCGTTAGAAGCCACACTTTCATTATCTCGTGAATCGTCGATAACGAAAAGGGCTTCGACTTGCTGTGGCGGCACTTGATCTTGCAGGGCCTTGAGTAAGCGCTGAAGAGCCTCAGGACGGTCGCAAGTTAAAATAAATAGCCGGACTGCATCATCATCGGATGATGCGTCGTTGGCACTTGCAGTGAGACGATGCCATGCTTCATCAGCGGACTCAAAAATACCTGCATCCCTCACCAGTTTAAGGATTTGCAGGGCATCCTCCGGCTGCTCTCGCAGTGGTGGCATGGCATCGAGTAGATCATTGAGGTGCTCGTCTAGGCTACGAAAGCAGAAGCAGCGCTCCAGCGCATGCGCCACCTCAGGCTGCACTAACAGGCGTGCGTCGTTTCTAGGGTTGAACAACACGACAGCGTTGGCAGGCCCCGGAATGATCCCAACACCATGACAGCTCCACAGTCTCTCAGACTCGTTAGTTTGAGAAGGTTGCGCTCCCAAGGAATAAGAATAACTAATGTCAGTCATAGCACCATGTTTTTGCTGAAAAAAACTCGGCGTCAGTGTACCGTTCCCCAGTGTATTTGGATAAGACTTCCCCGTAAATCAGGAAAATAAAGCATGTTTTTTTATCGAGTAGGTCGAAGCGTCGCACCAATCTTGCTAATTCCGATCCTCGTAGCTTGTGCTGCGCCTTCGGGCTCTCTCGATCCAATAAAAGCGAATGATTTATCTTGCGGCGCTTCGCCCGAACTCATCACCGATCCGTCGTTTACCGCAATTAATGATACTGGTAGCCAGTGGCGATACAGCCAGCACGCAGGAGATCGATCGTTCACTGTAGACGCGAGAAAGGGCACTATTACTTTCAACCGAATCGGCCCAGAACCGTGGGCACTGTTCAGGCAAACCATTACCGATGAGCGCCTTGACGGTGCCACTATTCGTTACACCGCTGATTTACGGGGCGATGTCTCCTCAGAGGTTACCCATTTTTTCGGGGCAAAGGCGGGGCTTTTTCTGCAGGTTGGTAATCATCCGAACGCTTTTATGGGAGATCAGGATCCCGGCACTGGACAGTGGGATTGGCAAAGTTATAGTGTCTCTGAGACGTTACCAGTCGGCGTGAATTCGGTAAACGTGGGGTTTATTCACCAGGCGGGCGAGGGGGCAATTGAGGCCCGTAATCCATCGCTAGTGCTTGTTAACTGTCTGGATTAGCGAATTCAGCAGTCCCGCTTTGTTTCAGTGCGAGTTGTCCAGCGAGAGTGATTGCGGCCTGTAAACTAGACGCCTTGGCCTGGCCGGTTCCCGCGAGCTCTAGTGCCGTGCCATGGTCTACTGATGTGCGAATAATAGGTAAACCTAGGGTGACATTGACTGCGTCCCCAAACCCCAACGTTTTTAGCACCGGTAGTCCTTGATCGTGAAACATTGCTAGATAAGCGTCGGTCTTTTGTCGTTTCTCGGGTGTGAAGGCAGTGTCGGCAGAGACTGGACCGATTACGGTTAAGCCCTGCGCTCGCGCGGCGTTGCAGCCCGGTTCGATCACAGCCAACTCTTCTTTCCCTAGATGTCCGCTTTCGCCTGCGTGGGGGTTGAGACCCAGCACCGTAATATGCGGGTGGTTAATGCCAAACTGTTGCGAGAGCGCCTGATTGATCACCGCGAGTGTGCGCTCAATAAGGGGTTGATTGATGGCATCAGGCACGTCGCGAAGCGGCAGGTGGGTCGTTGCCAGCGCGATTCTCAAGTTATCGGATACCAACAGCATCACTACATCACTCACCTGGAGACCACTCGCGAGATACTCCGTGTGGCCGCTAAAGGGAATCCCCGCCTCATTGATGACACTTTTCTGCACCGGTGCGGTGACCATGCCCTGACATTCTTGATTGCGACACAGTTCGATGGCGAGATCCAACTGAGCCAGCACTTGGCTGGCGTTGCGCGGGTCGAGTGTGCCTGAGTGGTTGGCAACCGGAAGTGGCACATCAATCACCGATAATTCGCCGGGCTGGTGTGCGACGGTCGGCTCGGTGCTGCTGTAGGGCACCAATCTGACGTCCAGTCCAAGTTGCTGCGCTCGGGTAGCCAATAACGTTTTATCCCCTAGACCCACCAGTTGAGCAGACTGCGGTTTTGTGGCGGCGGCGAGCAAAATATCAGGACCAATGCCTGCGGGCTCACCCGAGGTGACGACCAATCTTGGGATCACTTGATGTCGACGAAGGCTTCTTCGCGAATTTTGCGGAGCCACGCTTCGAGCTCTTCCTGATATTTTTGTTCCCGAATGTAGCCTGCAACTTGGTTGCGCTGCATCTCTGATGAAAAATCTTTATCACGACGTGCTTCAACTTGAAGAATATGCCAACCAAATTCGCTGCGAACCGGTTCGCTAATGGCTCCCTCTGATATGTCCGCCATAGCGGCTTCAAATTCTGGCACCATCTGGCCCGGGTTCGTCCATCCTAGCTCGCCTCCCTCGGCGGCAGAGCCAATGTCATCCGAGTACTGTCGGGCCAAATCGCCAAAGTCTTCACCTGCTTCAATGCGTTGTTTGAGCTCAACGGCAAGCGCCTCGGCTGCGATTTCATCTAAAACCTCGGTGGGCTTGATCAAGATATGCCGCACATCGGTTTGCCTGACGAGTTGCTCTCCACCCATCGCGTCGGCCAAGTACACCAAGTGAAAACCGGAGGAGGAGCGCACTTTGGCAACGGCGCCAATGGTCAAGGTAGGCACGATCTCAGCGAACATGCTCGGGATGTCCCCCAATTTGCGCCAGCCCAAGTCACCACCTGAGAAGACAAAGGGTTGCGTTACGCTGACGGCTTGTTCAAAAGGTGTACCTGCTTCGATAGTGGCAAGGGTGTCGTCGACGAAGCGCTCTTTTCGGTCGACTTCAGTGGGATCGTCACTGCGACTTGCAGCGAGCAAGGCCTGTATCACCCGGTACTCGGGTTGGGTCATTTGCTCGCCTTCTTCGGTCGCGAGGAAGTTGTCGATTTCTTGTTCTGAAATATTAATGTTGCGCATGACGTTGCCCTGCTGCACACGCTGGATCGCTAAGTCATCGCGTAAGCTTTCTCGAGTCACAGCATAGCTTTGCCCTGATTGTTCTAGGGCGAGTCGGAACTGATCTAAAGTGAGCCCGTTTTGTTGCGCGAGTCGAGTCATGGATTGATCCAGCTGCTGGTCTGGAATCTTCACCCCGTAGCGACTGGCCAGCTGCAGTTGAATGCTGTCGAGAATGAGCCGATCTATTGTTTCACGAATCAGGACGTCGTCCGCGGGGACATCGACCCCGCGCGCTTCGAGAGAGCTTTTGATGCCGAGGACGCGCTCCTCTAACTCACTGGCCAGAACGATGTCGTCATCAACAATCGCGACTACCTGATCGAGCACTTCAATTTGTGCGCTCACGAGGGAGCCAGCGGAGCAGAGCACAACGCCCAATATCAATTGCTTTAGCGCGTGGGCGGTTGAGTTGCTGCGTGATATCACAGACCCTGTGGGCATAGTTACCTCAGTGGTTTTATCGAGAAGCGAATTGTGCGCCATATTCGCCAAGTTATGAATGCTTTTAACGCTGCAGTATCTGCGTCAAAGGCTATTTTTCTGGCTGATACTCTCAATCAACGCGATTTAGCGGGCTTTATTCGACACTGGCTGAGTTGCGCAGCTTCAATGCAGACCGATATGGGTCCTGGCGAAGATGACAGTGCTACGGTACTGAAGAGCAGTCGACGTATCGAGAGGGCTATATTGAAAGATGCTTTAAATCGGTATCGTTGGCGCGAAGTGACCTAAACTGAAAATAGTGCAGTTGAAGGGTTAACGATCAGCAAACCCGCGAATCATGTCGGTCAGAAGGTTGTCGACTCGACCTCCAAAGCCACCCATACCTTTGAGCAAAAATTGCACCTGAATCGCGTTTTCGCGTTCGAGATTGGGGTCTCTGAAGTCCGGTACTTCGCCGCGATCGGTATCGATATAACGCATGTACAAAATACGGAAACGCCAGCAACAATTATCGTATTCAATGCCAATCATATCCTCGACAGCGGTTGAACCTTCTAGCGAATATTCCAGCGCCCCAAATACACTCCAATTGTCCTTGATGGGGACATAGGCCGAGATGTTCGCCTGCTCGGTCACCGGTCGTGTTAGCAGCGAGGGAGGAGGTTCCCGCAGCGTATAGCCAGCACTGAGTACCGCACCCGACCAAGGGAAGTAGGTAGCTTGGGCGCTCGCTGCATCAAAGGTATTGTCGTTAGGGTCATATAACGCGCTCCCTCTTAGCTTCCATTGCTGGTTAGGCGCCCAAGCAAGCTCAGCCGCAAGAGGGGAGCTGGCCTCTGCTAAAACTGGGTCCCCTGGATTGAGACGGACCTCGCGATCACGGAAATAATAAATTTGACCTAAACTGGCGCTGAGTTTTTCTTCACCTGTTTCATTATCGAAATAGCGGCTGGTCACGCCCACTGAGAGTTGATTCGCATCATCGAGCCGGTCGTTACCCGAGAAACGTGTGTCGCGAAATAACTGGCCGTAGCTAAAGGTTAACTCTGCCGAATCGAAATCAGGTTGGAAGCGTTGATCCTCATACTGGCTGTACAGATAATAGGCTCTGGGCTCAAGGGTTTGAGTCATCGATTGACCAAAGAGACTGGTCTGCCGTTCAAAAATCAAGCCACCATCAAAGCTGCTCATGAGCGCACTCGCGTCTGGCGCAGTCTCCCGATCACTGAATGGCCGATCCAATTCATAGTGCACGCTGCGGTATTTAATGGTGGGTTTAAAAAAACCTGAGGACCAAACCATCGGTTTAGCCAGTCCAAACTCGTTGTACAGTCGCTGACCAGTGACTCGTTGGCTTTTGCTGTCAAAGTGCGATAGCTGACTGATAAGCAACGGTGTCATGCCCATCCACTCTTTGTCGCCTACCCAGCGAGCCGTCATTTGCGGCAACTTGCGATAGTCCTCGGCAATGTCCTCGGCAATTGACTGGAACTGTTCAAAATCTAGATTGATCTGCCATTGATCGTTGATCCAGGAAAGCCGTGCGAGCTGTTGCAAGGCGGTTTGACGCTGAGCGCTGAGATTGCTGTTATTGAGGTCGCGCACATAGTCGGTATCGCTGACACGGGTATAGTTGATCCGCGTATACCAGTTGTCACCAAACTCGCCATTGTGTTGAGCGCCGATTAGCCAACGAGCGCCGTCATCATCAGGAAATTCGTCTTCGTATTTGCTGTCGTCGCCGATCCAGCCGCCGTCGAGTTCCCAATAGCCAACGTCGTCGCTCAGCCAACGAAGCTTACCCTGATGTAAAAAGCCACGCTCTTGGATATAGCGGGGTCGATATAACAAGTCGTAATTAGGCGCCAGGTTCAAATACACGGGCGTGGTGATATCGATACCGCCTCGGGTATCGCTGCCGATATCCGGGAATAGCAATCCGGTTTTGCGTCGAGAGTCTACGGGGAAACGTATCCACGGTAGATAGAGCAGGGGTACGTTAGCAACTTCTAATTTGGCGCCCCAAGCCTGCGCATCGCCAGAGAGCGGGTCGATCTCTATTTTGTCGGCATGGAGTACCCAATCTGGGTCGTCAGGGGCGCAGTAGGTCATTCGGCCCTCTTCAATGGCGATTTGACCGGTCCCTTGTCGTGTCAGCACATCAGCGGCGCCTACCATGCGTCGCTCGTGCAGAACATAGTGCGCGTCGCTGACAATGGCTTCTTCGGTCGTACTGTCATACTCAACACGCGAGCCGCGAATCAGCGTACCGGGCTGGCGCAACACGACATTACCTGTCGCGGTCGCGGTCTCGCGAGCTCGATCTGCGGTGACACGATCAGCACTGACTTGCAGGTAGCCTTGGCGCAGCGACACATTACCTTGAAACAGTAACGCCCCCTCAGTCACTTCTGTTGTGTCAGCAGATACCTCAAGATCAGCATCGGTGGGCGATTGACTCATATCGACGCCCGCTAGCGGATCAACATATCGACCTCTGCACTGACGGCACGTTAGATCCTGTTCATCGAGGGGTATCACCGTGATCGGTTGCCAGTCCATGTCTGCTACTACGGTCCGCTCTAATAACCCCTCTGCTCGAATGCCGCTCGACAACAAGACCATTACCACTGCGATGAGTCGTAAATGGGTGCGGGCTTTGGGTGGGTGAAACACAGATGTCACAATGGGTAAGAATTCCGATAAGGCGATACACTGGTCGAGAGGCATAATAATGCAAGGTGACGCGGGATGTCCGGTTGTTTTTGGCGCTATTGCACAGCGATAGTCGGCACGATCAGCCTATTGCGCAATGCGACGGGACTCAGGAGAGGCGGAAAGAGCGATGTCAACACACCACTTAGACGCACTGCGGGACTGGGTGGCTCAACAAGTGGGCCTCTCTGCGCCGGAGCTCGAATTCATAGCGGGAGACGCGAGTCCTCGTCAGTATTATCGCGTGAGGTGCCACACTGGCCAGTTGGGGGTGTTTTCCTGCATTGTCATGGTGTCGCCGCCCTCAGAAAATAATGAAGCGTTCCTTCATGTGGGTCGGCGTCTTGCTGCGGCGGGCATCCAGACCCCCGCTGTTCTCGCCCAAGCAGAAGCGCAGGGGTGGTTTCTGCTCGAAGATTTTGGGGACCTTCAGCTGCTATCGGCGCTCAATGCTGAAAATGTCTCATTCCACTATCGACAGGCTTTTCAGGTGTTGGCGAAACAGGTGCGGTTGCCAACAGACGGTGCGGGCATACCGCTTTATAGCTCCTCACGTTTAAACGCTGAGCTGCTGCTTTTTACCGAGTGGTTCTTGCTACGCTTGCTGAAGCTGACTATCAGCGAGACGACTACCGCCCGTTTTTTCACGCTTTCCGAATGCTTAATTGCCTCAGCTCTTGAACAACCCCAGGTATGGGTCCACCGAGATTTTCACAGCCGCAACATGATGGTGCTAGAGGCGAATTTAGGCATCATCGATTTCCAAGATGCGGTAGTGGGACCCATCACCTACGACCCAGTTTCGTTGCTAAAAGATTGCTACATCCGTTGGCCACGGGACCAACAATTGACGTGGCTTGAAACTTATTATGATCAGCTTTGTTCGATGGGGCATGTGTCACAAGAAATAGATGGATCCTTATCAACTAAGGCAAAAACAAGTTCCCTATCCAATCTAATAGACGGTGTTAGCAAAGCGCGATTCGAGCAGTGGTTTGATTTAATGGGATTGCAGCGTCATCTTAAAGTGCTTGGAATCTTTGCGAGACTGCATATTAGAGATGAGAAGTCGGCGTACCTCGACGATTTACCCTTAGTGGTTGCCTACGTTCGCGAGGGTTTGGCAGTGACCGCCAACACCGATCCGTCGATTGCCGATTTCCGAGAATGGTTTGAGCATGACTTGATGCCGGTGATTTGTGACCAGCACTGGTACCGCCCCATTGATACGGCAGGATGGGTCCTTTGAAGGCCATGGTGCTAGCGGCGGGAGAGGGACGTCGAATGAAACCCTTAACCGACGTCAAACCAAAGCCGCTATTGACCGTCGCAGGTCGACCGCTCATAGAGCACCACATTGTCAGGTTACGGGACGCAGGGGTGACAGAAATCGTGGTCAACGTCTCGTATCTGAGACATCAGCTGGTTGAGTTCTTGGGAGACGGCAACCGCTGGGGCGTTGAGTTGACGGTCTCGGAGGAAACGGCTCCTTTAGAGACGGCGGGGGGGGTCGTGCAGGCGCTACCTTACTTGGGCGATCAGCCTTTTCTGTTGGTTAATGGCGATATCTACACCGACTTTCCTTTTGCGACACTGAGGAACGTATCGTTGATAGCGGGAGGCGGATATTTGGTGATGGTGGGCAATCCGCCTCATCACCCTGAGGGAGATTTTTGCCTCCATGGACGCCGACTCGGCTTCATTGAGGATAGTTCGTCAGTGGGCGAGCCGGTAGCTTCCATTCAATCAATGACCTACAGCGGTATTGGACTTTATGATCCGCAACTATTTGCTGCCGAGGCGCCGGGTAAAAAACCACTGAGACCGCTATTGGATCGCGCTGTCGCAGGCGCGCTCTTGCAGGGCGAGCTGTACTCTGGTGCTTGGGAAGACATCGGCACGCCTGAGCGTTTAGCCAGCATAAACGCCCGATTTCCCTCAGTTCCTGTCAGCCAGTAAACTAATGGCTTCACTCATAGCGGGATGACGTCACGTGTCAGAGTATTTAATTGCACCCTCAGTGCTAGCGGCTGACTTTGCCCGTTTGGGAGAAGAGGTTGATGCGGTAATCACCGCTGGCGCCGATATGGTGCACTTTGATGTCATGGACAACCATTATGTGCCCAATTTGACGGTTGGGCCGATGGTTTGTCAGGCACTGCGCAATTACGGCGTCAAGGCTCCGATCGATGTTCATCTAATGGTCCAGCCTGTGGATGCGTTGATTGAGATGTTCGCAAAGGCGGGTGCCACCTATATTACTTTTCACCCGGACGCCTCGCATCATGTTGATCGATCCATTCAGTTGATCCGTGATTTGGGGTGTCAGCCCGGGTTGGCCTTTAATCCGGCGGCGTCGCTAGGCGCACTGGAATACAC
>ERZ1039804.2174-NODE-2174-length-10233-cov-8.605030_pt1 | contig 10233 bp, 12 predicted proteins | sample MGYA00383089_ERZ1039804 | MGnify/ENA primary metagenome ERZ1039804 (study PRJEB29581, sample SAMEA5548359) | metagenome | biome: marine; feature: coastal; material: water | depth 1 m | study: Short-term variability in the microbial, nano- and picoplankton...
AAAAGCGAAAATTTGAGGTTACAGGGCTTTGCAGCCGTGCCAGAATAGCGCAGATGTGCAGGTGATGCCGCTTGGCAGAGTAGGCTGATTGTCATTTGGATAACCTCTGGAGTGCCACAATCATAGCCAAATTAGATTAGCGAGGAAACATCGTTTGAAAATTTTATTGGCCGGCTGTGGTGATATTGGCTGTCGAACCGGATTGCAGTTGGCGCCTGAATTTGACTGTTTTGGTCTCAAGCGCAATCCGCAAAATCTGCCGGATGCGATCAAGCCTATTGCCGGCAGCCTTACCGATCTCAACCGCCTGCAGGAAGTTCTCGCCGAGGGCTTTGATGTGCTGGTGGTAACCTTGACGCCGGGTGCATTTACTCCTGAGGCTTATCAAAAATCCTATGTGGATGGTGCTGCAACGATTGCCACGGCGATTGACAACGCCAAACACAAACCGCGACTGGTTATCTGGGTTTCCAGTACCAGCGTCTATGGCGATAGACAGGGCGACTGGGTCGACGAGCAGTCAGCGACGGCACCGCTATCATTTTCCGGGAAGTTATTGTTGCAGGCGGAGGAGTCTATTTCCGCACTGCCCTGTGCTTCGATTATTGTTAGATTTTCCGGTATCTATGGTCCCGGTCGCACGCGTATGCTGGGACAGATAATGGCCGGGAAAGGCCGCCCGGCCCAACCCGAACAGTGGAGCAATCGTATTCACAGTGATGATTGTGCGGGGGTGTTGGCGCATCTGATTCGCTGCTTTGACAATGGCGAAAAGCTCGACAGCCTGTATGTGGCGACTGATTGCGCACCGGTGACTCAGCACGATTTACGCCTGTGGCTGGCGGAGCAATTAAATGTTGAGCTGCAGGATGAAATTGTTGAACAGAAGGCGATTCGCCGCTGCAGCAATCAGCGGCTTTTGGATACCGGTTACCAGTTTATCTACCCGGGTTATAAAGAGGGTTATCAGTCTTTAATTGATGCTCTGCCTGAATAACTATTTTAAATAGCCTTTAAATAACTACGATCCCATCCATTTCAACCTGCGCGCCCTTGGGTAATTCCTTGACGCCAATCGCTGCGCGGGCCGGGAATGGCTGCTGAAAGTATTCCGCCATCACTTCATTGACCGCAGTAAAGTTGGCGAGGTCGGTGAGGAAGATATTCAGTTTAACTATATTGCTAAGATCGCCGCCGGATGCTTCGCAGACCGCGCTGAGGTTATCGAAAACCTGACGGATACTGGCTTTGATATCAGCATCGATCAGTTCCATTGTCTGGGGATCGAGAGGGATCTGTCCAGAGAGATAAACAGTGTTGTTGACCTTGACTGCCTGGGAATAGGTGCCTATGGCTGCGGGGGCGCTGTCGGTATGAATTACGGCTTTATTGGTCACGAGTAGTCTCCAATGTTGGTCATTAATTTTTAATTCGATGGATGCGGCGTACATGCTTTAAACCGCGGATACGTCTGAGAATATCTGCCAGGTGGATGCGGTCTCGCACGGTCAGTACGACGTCAACGACGCTGGTAAAGGCATCTTTTTCGTCGACGCTGATATTTTCAATAGTGGCATCTGCCTCAGTCATGCGCGATGCCAGTGCGGCAATAAAGCCGCGCTCCGGCGTGATCTCGACCTTGAGTTCGACGGGGAATTCCCCCTGCACATTGTTTGACCAAGTCAGCGGCATACACTTTTCTGGGTTGTTGCGAATTTCAACAAGGTTGCGACAGGATTCCAGATGGATCACCAGACCTTTACCCGGAGAGATATGGCCGACAATTGGATCACCTGGTATCGGGTGACAGCAGCGGGCGTATTGCAGCAATAGGCCATCGGAGGCGTCGATCACCACCGGCAGGGTCGAGTTTTTACTCTCTTCGCTCGGCTTGCGTTTGGCTGCTGGAACCAACAGGTTTGCCACGGCAAAGGGCACGCGATTGCCAAGGCCAATCTGTTGCAGAATATATTCAAAGGTTTTGGCGCCGGTTTCTGTAAGCAGCTTTTTAATTTGTGATTTTTTAAGCTGTTTATAGCTGGTCCCAAGACGGCTGAGGGACTGATCGAGCAGCCGCTTGCCAAGATCCACGGATTCATCGTGTTGCTGGTGCTTGAGGAAGTGACGAATTGCACTGCGCGCTTTTGCGGTAACGACAAAGTTTAGCCAGTTAGGGTTTGGCTGAGCCTCTTGGGCACTGATAATTTCAACTTTTTGGCCGCTCTCCAGATGTTCCGAGAGCGGTGTCAGCTGGCCGTCAACACGGCAGGCGATACAGCTGTTGCCCAGTCCGGTATGTACCGAGTAGGCGAAATCGATAGGCGTGGCGCCCGAGGGCAGTTCGACAATATTACCTTGGGGGGTAAATACATAGATCTCGTCGGGAAACAGGTCTGCCTTAACATGCTCGAGGAATTCCAGTGAGTCACCGGCCTGCAATTGCATATCCAGCAGGCCCTGAACCCAGCGCGCGGCGCGTCGCTGGTTGACATCACCGCTCTGACTGCCGGTCTTGTACTCCCAGTGGGCGGCGATACCATAGCTGGCCATAGCTTCCATCTCGACGGTACGGATCTGCACTTCGATAACCACGCCATGCATACCCACCAGGACCGTGTGCAGGGATTGATAGCCGTTGGCTTTGGGGATAGCGATATAGTCTTTAAACTCACCGGGCACCGGCTTGAAAAGATTGTGCATCATGCCGAGTATTCGGTAGCAGTCATCAACACTGTTGACGATCAGGCGGAAGGCGAATACATCCATAATGTCCCGGAAGGAGCGATGTTTTTCGCGCATCTTGCGGTAGATGCTCCAGAGGTGTTTCTCGCGGCTTTTAACCTGAGCGCTAACGTTTTCTTTCTCGAGTCGAATCTCAATCGCCTGGTGAATTTCGGTGACCACCTCTTTGCGATTCTTTTTTGCCGCTTTCATGGCTTCGCGCAGACGCCGGTGACGCAGCGGATACATGGCTGCAAAGCCGAGGTCTTCGAGTTCGAGACGAATATCATTGATACCCAGGCGCTGGGCGATCGGCGCATAGATGTCGAGAGTTTCGCGGGCGATACGTCGACGTTTGGCTGGCGCCAAAACCCCAAGGGTGCGCATATTGTGCAGTCGGTCGGCGAGCTTAACCAGAACCACGCGAATATCCCGCGACATGGCCAGGGTCATTTTCTGGAAACTTTCCGCCTGCTGATGGGCTTTGGATTCAAATTCGATTTCGGTGAGTTTACTGACACCGTCGACCAGGTCGGCGACCGGTCGGCCGAAGCGACGACTTATCTGGCCTTTGGTAACACCTGTATCCTCAATAACGTCGTGGAGCATAGCGGCCATCAGGCTCTCATGATCCATACGCATATCGGCAAGGATATGTGCAACGGCCAGGGGATGTGAAATATAGGCTTCGCCACTCTGGCGCATCTGGCCTTCGTGGCATTTCTCGGCAAAGTTGTAGGCGCGCTCTACACGGCTAACTTCTTTGGCGTCGAGATAGAAAGAGAGTTTATCTAACAGTAAGCGCAGCGCCAAAAAACTCTCTCCCGGGTCTTATTGAGCCTTAGATGGACGGCTCTTGAGGAGGTGCTGAGGCTTCTAAAGCTTCAACAACTGCTTCTGCGCCTGCTTCCGCAGCAACTACTTCGCCATTTTCCTCAGCGTCAGCATCGACAATTTCATAGTCTTGACGAACTTCATTGAGGATATCTGCAGTGACCAGACCCTCTTCAATCTCGCGCAGGGCGATAACTGTGGGTTTATCATTTTCTTCTGGAACCAGTGCCGGGCGACCTTCGGTAGCTATTTGGCGAGCGCGCTTGGAGCCAACCATGACCAGTTCAAAACGATTATCAACGTGATCCAAACAATCTTCTACAGTAATGCGAGCCATTTTTTATATCCACCAGGGTAAAAATTTAAGCTAAATTTATGGTTTTAGCGCAACGAAATGTTGCTGAGTCGCCCAGTTTACCTAAAGCGAAGGGTTACGACAATAAAGTTGCGAGAATTACCCGCCAGAATTAACTCCAGGTGCCAAATGGTTAGGATAATAGATCAGAGAGCAGGTCTTCATGGCCCGTCACTGGGAGACGGCAGTGCTGTGCAGAAACAATCGCCATCAATTGCTCCAGCGCGACGTCAAAGTCGTCATTGACCACCATGTAGTCGGCTTCAATAAAGTGGCTCATCTCTTCGGTGGCGGCGGCGATACGCTTTTCGATAACCGCGCTGTCATCCTGACCGCGGTTGTTGAGCCGCTCGCGCAGTGCCTGCTTTGAGGGTGGCAGGATAAAGATACTGGTGCTGTCGGGGAACAGCTGGCGAACCTGGGCCGCGCCCTGCCAGTCAATTTCGAGAATAACATCTTCACCAGCAGCGAGGGTCTCTTCAACCCAGTGCTGAGAGGTGCCATAAAAGTTGCCGAATACTTCAGCGTGTTCGAGAAACGCACTCTGTTCAAGCATGCCAATAAATTCTTCACGGCTGACAAAATGGTAGTTGACGCCATCTTCTTCACCGGGACGGCGATCTCTGGTGGTGTGCGAGATCGAGGCTTTTATATTCTCCATACGCTTGAGAAGTTCACCGACCAAACTGGTTTTCCCGGCGCCAGAGGGCGCGGAGATAATAAAGAGAATGCCTGTTGCCATAATGGGATTTGATCCGCTGTTGATAGATTGCTACAAAGAGATTGCTGTTAGATAGGCAGTTTACATCAGCGACAAAATTATTCCAGATACCTTATCTGCTGCCGTTGCTGTTTTTCTGCGGGTCGAAAATTTCATTTAACTTGCCAGCGAGACGGATGCCCGCCATCAATAGTCGTTTTTCAATAAGCGGCTGATTGCGATTGATATAGTCAGCCGTAATGCTGAGCGGTTTTTTACCGATAGTGGCTGGCGGGATTTTAAGGCCGAACTCATAGACCTGTGCGCGCAGGGCTTTTGACTCTTTAGCCCAGTCCAGAAAGCTATCCTGCTGCCATTGCTGCACCTGTTTTTCACTGACAATATCGAGCCGTGCAACGTAGTCCTCAACGCTTAGCTCTGATATTCGAATCAGCCCGCTGTCCCAAACCCAGTGCAGATTTTTCGCCCGGTTTTTAGGCGGCCATTTGATCCCAATGCTGTTGCCGCCGCGATCATCCTGGCGCCCCACATGCAGTGGCTGGTGGATATCTGCGGCGAAGTGGATAAAAAAGCTCAGGGCCTGAAGGCGTTCGCGGTCTGAGAGTTGCGGTTGTTTTAATTGTTTATAGGCGTCATTGAGTGCACTGAGAACATCGCCCTTTGAGCTGCGCTTTGCAGTTTCGAACTGTTCATGATCGGCAATATTTATATAGTGCCAGTATTTGGACTTCTTCCATGCCTGAATTCCTCGAATCTTATCTGGCCACAATGCTAATTCCGGCAGGTCAGCGCTGATAGATTCCACCGCCCGGGCAGTCTTTTTGCTGAGATGATTCTCGGCAATGCCGATAATAATACGGTGACCATCTGCACCAAAGGCAGAAGCCTGGCCGCTGAGCAGGGCCAGGCAAAAGATCATGAAATAAGTAAATGCATACTTTCTTTTAAGCATATAAGGCATCTGGATTTTTTGCTAAAAAGCGGTTATTCGATATTCTGGATCTGCTCGCGCATCTGTTCGATCAGCACTTTAAGTTCCACTGAAGCCTGGGTGGTTACCCCGGCAATAGACTTGGAGCCGAGAGTGTTGGCCTCGCGATTAAGTTCCTGCATCAAAAAGTCCAGTCGTCGACCAATGGAGTCTTTGCTGGTCAACACACGGCGGATCTCACTGATATGGGCTTCCAGGCGATCCAGCTCTTCATCAACATCGGTGCGGTTGGCAATAATCACCATCTCTTGCTCCAGACGATCATTGTCCAGCTGCTCTTTAAGGTCGCTGAGTTTTTGCTGCAGACGCTGGCGCTGATCTTCAAGGATACCGGGAAGGTTATCGCGCACAATCACTACCTGTGCTTCAATGCCGACAAGGCGCTGCTCAATCATATCTGCGAGTTTTTCACCCTCGCGCAGACGGCCTTCGAGTAGCTGCTCAACGGTTACAGAGAAGGTTTGTTTAGCTGCAGCCAAAAGTTCATCTGTATCTATATTCTGTTCTTTCAAAATGCCCGGCCAGCGCAAAATATCCAGTGGGGAGATAGCGGCGGGGTTTTTAAGTTCGCCAGAGATTTCTTCAGCGATATCAATATAGCGTTTGGCCAGTTGCAGATCGGCTTCAACACTGTCATCCGAATTATTAAATGCCAGCTGTATTGAACAGTCGATTTTGCCACGGGTCAGTTTTTTGCGGGCAATTTCACGCAACGGCATTTCGATTTGACGCAAGGTGTCGGGCAGTCGAAATCCGGTTTCCAGGAAGCGGTGGTTAACCGAGCGCAGTTCGCAGGTTATCGAACCCCAGCTAAAATCAGTGGTTTTGCGGGCAAATGCCGTCATGCTGCGGGCCATAATATCTCCAGTACAAAAATTAGTTGCGCCATGGTAACAAAGGCGGTCATGGGGTTGGTAGATTTGCTACAATTCGCGCGATTTTTTATTTCATGTGCTTTAACTAATTCTTACCTAGGGAAAAATTATGTCTCGACCCAGTGGCCGCCGCCCCGAACAGCTTCGCCAAGTCAAAATTACTCGTGAGTTCACCTGCCATGCAGAGGGTTCTGTGCTGGTTGAATTTGGCAATACCAAGGTTATCTGTACCGCCAGTGTCGAGCAGGGCGTACCGAGATTTTTGCGCGGTAAAGGTGAGGGCTGGGTGACAGCGGAATACGGTATGTTGCCGCGCTCGACTGGTAGTCGAATGGGCCGTGAAGCGGCGCGCGGCAAGCAGAGTGGCCGTACCCAGGAAATTCAGCGTTTAATCGGCCGCTCCCTAAGGGCTGCTGTAGATCTGAAAAAACTCGGCGAGCACACCATCAATATTGACTGCGATGTTATTCAAGCGGATGGTGGTACACGCACTGCATCCATTACCGGTGCCTGTGTTGCGCTGGTCGATGCTATTCGCCATTTGCAGCGCAAGAAGGCCATTGTCGATGACCCACTGTTGACCATGATTGCCTCGGTGTCGGTGGGTGTCTACAAAGGCACGCCAGTGTTGGATCTGGACTATCCTGAAGATTCGAATGCTGAAACTGATATGAATGTGGTGATGAACGGCGATGGCGGGTTTATTGAAGTTCAGGGCACTGCAGAGGCGGCGCCATTTAGTGAGGAAGAGTTGAGTTCTATGCTCAAGCTCGCCAAACAGGGCATTGCCGATCTGGTGCGTGTCCAGCAGATGGCATTGGCCCAATAACCCGTTAGCAATATAAGCAACCCCAAAATTAAAGATTAAAATTATGACAAATAACAGCAACTACAAAACCCAGTTTATCGACAACGGCCTGCGCAGCGGTGCTCTGAAGTTTGGTGAATTCACCCTTAAGTCCGGACGTGTTTCACCGTACTTTTTTAATGCCGGGCAGTTTTATACCGGTCGCGCACTGGCGGAGTTGGGGCGCTGTTATGCGGCGGCTATTGTCGAGTCAGGTATTGAGTATGATGTTCTTTTTGGACCTGCATACAAAGGCATTACATTGGCTGCGGCAACCTCTGTCGCGCTGGCCGATCACTACGATCTCGATGTGCCATACTGCTTTAACAGAAAGGAAGCAAAAAACCATGGCGAAGGCGGCAATATGGTGGGTGCACCCCTTGAGGGCCGCGTATTAATTATTGACGATGTGATTACTGCGGGAACGGCGATTCGCGAAGTCATGGAGATTGTTGAGCAGGCTGGTGCTGAAGCGGCCGGTGTGGTGATTGGTTTGGACCGCAAGGAAAAGGGCAAGTCTGAGTTGTCAGCTATCCAGGAAGTGGAAAAGCAATTTTCTATTCCGGTGGTGGGCATTGTCGATATTGACGATATTCTCACTTACCTCAAGGATAAGCCTGAGAGCGGTGACCTGGTCTCTTCAATTGAATGTTACAGGCAAGAGTACGGCGTATGATAAAAACGGTATTGCTGATTGCATTGGCTGGCCCATGGATGGTGCTCGATGCAGCAGAGCTTTACCGTTATTACAATGCGCAGGGGGTGTTGGTTACCACCGATACGCCGCCGCCAAGTGCGGCTGTCAATGACTATGAGGTGGTCAATGAATCGGGTCGCGTATTGCGTATAGTTTCAGCGCTGGATAGCAGTGCAGAGCTTGCCGGTGATCAGGGTAAGCAGGACAGATACCTGCTGGCCAGTTTTAGCAGTATCGATGAAATCCAGTCTTTAAAAGCGCGAAAAGTGCAGCTGTTAATTGGCGAAATTGAACAGCTTGAAAAGAATCTCGCGGCCCTTGTCCCGCGAGAAAATAAAATCTATTTTGATGCCGCGAATATCGAACTCAGTGGTGAAGCGGTGCCGGCGTCTGTGTCTGAACAGTTAAAGTTATTAGAGGATACCAGGGCCGAGATAACCGATACTCTGGGCCAGCGTCGGAAGGCGTTGAGCGCTCTTGAGCATCGCTATAACGGGTATATTGGCAGGTTTCGCATACTAAAAGAGGATAGTAACTAGTTACTATCCTCTTTCGTTTCTGGCTGTTTAAAAGTGCGGTTAATTTCCAACACTATCAGTTTCCAACACTATTCATTAAAAGTGCTATTCAAACATTGCCGCAGTCACCAACTGCCACTGTTCCTGCCAGTCTTTGGTCGGCGCGGTTTTAAATTGGCTGCGAACAAACTGGCTGATTTTTCCATCGGCGCTGCAGAGCATAAGGTTGGCGGCAGTAGAGACCGGCACCTGCAGTTTTAAGCCGTCGCGAATTTCCGCTTCGCGTAAAATCTGCTTTAGCTGGGATTCCAGTCGATCGAAGAACTGGGCGATACGATCGTGCAGCCGGTCGGTTTCGCCGGTCAGGGCATCGCCGTTCAAAATACGTGTGATCCCGGGATTCTTTTCAGCGAACGCCAAGACCAGGCTGAGAATTCGATAGCACTGATTTATCGGGTTGGGCTCGTCGCTGATAATGCCGCGCACACGGGCAAAAACCGTATCCTCGATAAAGTCGATCAACCCTTCATACATTCGGGTTTTGCTGGGAAAATGTCGGTAGAGAGCTGCTTCGGAAACGCCGAGTTCTGCTGCAAGCGCTGCTGTTGTAATACGTCCGCCGCCTGATTTCTCAAGCATACGGGCGAGGGCCTGAAGGATTTCCTGGGCGCGAGCGCCGGGTTTTTTAGCCATTATTTGAGTTCCTCTATGTCGGACTCTTGATTTGTTATTAGTGTGCCAACACCTTCGTCGGTAAAGATTTCCAGCATAACCGCGTGCTCGACGCGGCCGTCAATAATATGTGCGGTGCTGACACCGGATTTAACCGCGTCGAGAGCGCAGCGAATCTTTGGCAGCATGCCTCCGTAAATCGTTTCGTCGGCGATCAGTTCGTTGACACGGTCAGTGGTCAGGCCGGTGAGAATCTCACCGCTCTTATCTTTCAATCCGGCGACATTGGTCAGCAGAATTAGCTTCTCTGCGTTGAGCACCTCGGCAACTTTGCCGGCTACCAGATCGGCGTTAATATTGTAGGAGGCGCCATCCGCCCCTACACCAATTGGCGCGATAACTGGAATAAAGCCGCTGTTGACCAGCATATCGATAACACTTTTATTGATCGAGGCGACTTCGCCCACATGGCCTATATCAATAATTTCCGGCACCTCCATCTCTGGGGTTTTATGGGAGACCACCAGCTTTTTCGCCTTGATCAGCTGACCATCTTTACCGGTTACACCAAAGGCTCTGCCACCGGCGGCGCTGATCATATTGACGATCTCTTTGTTGACCGTGGCACCCAGTACCATCTCGACAACATCCATGGTTTTGCTGTCAGTGACGCGCATACCATCAATAAAGTTGGATTCGATAGACAGCCGGTTGAGCAGTTCACCAATTTGCGGGCCACCACCGTGCACAACAACCGGGTTGATGCCGACTAGTTTCATCAGGACGATATCCCGGGCAAAGCTCTCTTTGAGGTTGTCATCACCCATGGCATTGCCGCCGTATTTAACGACTACGGTTTTTCCGGAAAAGCGTTGGATATAGGGGAGTGCGCGGGAGATAACCTGCGCTGTTGTCTCTGCTTCTTTACGACTTAAGGACATAATTAAATATAGTCTTCTATGTTATTAATAAAGGGTGCCAGTTCGCGGCGAAACTCATCTT
>ERZ1039804.2181-NODE-2181-length-10221-cov-17.607417_pt1 | contig 10221 bp, 5 predicted proteins | sample MGYA00383089_ERZ1039804 | MGnify/ENA primary metagenome ERZ1039804 (study PRJEB29581, sample SAMEA5548359) | metagenome | biome: marine; feature: coastal; material: water | depth 1 m | study: Short-term variability in the microbial, nano- and picoplankton...
CTCCAGTATCAGCCGAAGAAACTGCGGCACCACCCATTCCAATTCGGTAGTTTTCTCCACCTAAAATGACAATTTTATCCCCTTCTTTAGGAGTATCTTTGATCGCTTGTTCTGCTTTTCCATAGCCAATTCCACCCGCTTGCATGATGACTTTATCATAGCCTAATTTTCTTGGTTCTGAACTGCTAGAAGAGGCATTTTCATTGTGTTCAAAAGTGAGAATCGAACCTGTAATTAAAGGTTGTCCAAATTTATTTCCAAAATCAGAGGCTCCGTTGGAGGCTTTGATAAGAATGTCCATAGGAGTTTGATACAACCATTCTCTAGCTTCAAACTTTTGCTCCCAAGGTCTTTTTTCTTCAAGGCGAGAATAAGAGGTCATGTAGACTGCTGTTCCTGCCAAAGGTAAGGATCCTTTACCTCCTGCAAGTCTGTCTCTAATTTCTCCACCTGAACCAGTAGCAGCTCCATTAAAAGGTTCTACAGTGGTAGGGAAGTTGTGTGTTTCAGCTTTGAGAGAGATCACCGAGTTAAAATCTTCGGTTTGATAAAAATCGGGTTTGTCTGCTGTTTTGGGAGCAAACTGTGCTACTTTTGGTCCTTTGATAAAAGCCACATTGTCTTTATATGCCGAAACAATATCGTTTGGAGATTGTTTGGAAGTTTCTTTGATCATTTTAAATAGGGAAGTGGGTTGCTCTTCTCCATCAATAACAAAGGTTCCATTAAATATTTTGTGACGACAGTGCTCTGAATTAACTTGGCTAAACCCAAATACTTCAGAGTCTGTTAATTTTCTTCCAATTTTTACAGCAACACTTTCCAAATAGGCAACTTCTTCGTCGCTGAGCGATAAGCCTTCTTTGGTATTGAATTCGGCAATGTTTTCAATATCTAAAATTGCTTCGGGTTCAATTTCTATGGTAAATGATTCTTGATGTAATCCTTTATATTTTTCTAATATCATGGGATCAAAATCAATAAAATCTTCAGAAACAGCAGTAAATTCCTCGATTCTTAGGATATCGGTAATACCCATGTTCTGTGTGATTTCAACAGCATTGGTACTCCAAGGAGTAATCATTGCTGCTCTTGGACCTACAAAAAAAGCATCTATTGAGCTTGCTGCTATTTTTGGTTGATTAGCAAATAGCCATGTTAATTTAGAAATTGTTGGGTCAGTTAATTCTTTTGTGGTTTGAACAGCAAAAATTTTACTGTCTGTATTTCCAAAGAAATGAATCATTTGTTTTGTTGTTAGTGTGTTGTTCTAAAGATGCAAATTTACTTTTTTCCTTTTAATTTTGTTGTATTATTTTTAGTGAAATTAAGTAGTTATTCACGATGTTTTAAACAAAAAAAAGACCATCCTTTTACAGACAGTCTTTTTTTAATGATCTATACCTAAACTTAATTAATCAATAGTTTTTTGGTTGTAAATTGATTGTTACTATTAATTTTTAAGATGTACATACCTTTGACCAAGCTAGAGATGTCAATCGTATTATTTGTTACTTGAATTTCACTTGTTTTAACGAGTTTACCAAGAACATTGAAAATTTTTACAGTAGCGTCTTTTGTTAGATTAAAATACAAGGTGTTTCCATTTGTTGGATTTGGATACATGCTAATGTTATCTATGGTATAATTGGAAGTACTGGCGGTGTCTCCATGGTATCCAATCCCATCAACAGTGTTCTGAGGTAATTGATCCCATTCGTTTGCGTTGAAGGTAGTGGTAGGTGCGGTCACACTATTTTTTCTTCTTAGAGTCATGTTTTCATAATTTTTTTGGGTTACACCCAAGACTCCTATAATATCGATGAGAACACCGTTTTTAAATAAACCTACTGGATCATTCCCATTAAAATTTATAGGGGCTCCATACCCTGTTTCAGGAGACAGTAAATCGACTTCTTTAAGCAGGGTAGCATCATCTGCTTGATAATTGATGGTTACAAAAACATCATTTACATTGATGGTTCCACTAAGTGGAAATTCGTTGATCCAATTCCCTGCACCATTCGATTGTTTTTTGATGCTATATGCAGATAAATCGATTGGATTATCGGTTAAATTGACAATTTCGATTGCTTTATTGTTAAAGGAACCTTCAACATATTCAGAGAAAAATAATTCGACAACAGGATTAACGCCATTGGTTGTAGTCCCGTTTACAGCTTCTGATAGCGCCGATTTGTTATTCGCAGAATCTTTTGCTAAAACTGTGATGCTATAGGTAGTTGAATTGGTCAACCCTGAAACTGCATAACTGTTTGTTTCAGAAGAACCTTTTAAAGTACCATCTACAAAAATATCATAGCCTGTTACGGCTGTATCATCTGAAGACGCGGTCCAATTTACTTTAAAACCTGTCCCTGTTTCATTTGAAATACTTACATTTTCTGGAGCTGATGGTGGAGTGGTATCTGTTAAAGTGGTTCCGTTTACAGCTGTAGATTGTGCAGATTTATTATTTGCAACATCTTTGGCTAATACTGTAATTGCATAGGAGGTATTCGAGTTTAATCCTGATGCTGTATAATTTGTGTTGTTGGATTCTCCGTGTAAGTTTCCATTTGCATAGATTTCATATTTTGTGACTGCAACGTTATCTGTAGAGGCGGTCCAGGAAATATCTATGCTAGCTGTTGTAATATTACTCAATGTAACATTTGAAGGAACTGTTGGTGCTTGATTATCATTTGAAGTATAAATACCCCAAGAATCTTCTGCAGCCGCTCCTCCCCAAATTCTTGTGGCTAAATAGGCATTGTCAATAAACGGATTTCTGTTTCCTTGCGCATAAGTTTGTTGAGAATCATGATAGGTATTTCGTTGTCTTTCAAAATCTGAAACGGGGTCTTCAACATTCCATTCTAAAAATAAATCAATCATATCATCTGGTGTAGCACTTGTACTTCCAACTCCAACAACGTTGGGTTTACATCGGTCTCCATAGCGTAAATACATATACATCATCATTCGAGCGATGTCTCCTTTCCATTCATCGCCTGGATACCAGCCTCCCGAAACACTTCCTGAATTACCAGATCCGTCTACAAATTTTAAATTTCCACGTTGACTGTTATAGCGTACATCAGAGGGTCTTAAATGATGAGAATCTGCTCCAGGTCCTGTAGAACCTAAGTTTGGGTTCCCCAATGATTTTGGATAGGTATGCTCTCTGTTCCAATCTCCTTGACCACCACCATTGTAATTTTTGTTTAAAGATCTTGCTGTGGTTCCTGAAGCTGAATACCCATAAATTAAGAGTACCTCAGCGCTGTTTTCTGGATTTAGATCGGTTACTTTCAAAGCTTCCCATACTCCAGGAGTATAGACCAATAAGTTGGTATGTGCATTGATTGTTTTCGTTGCCAAGTTTTCCTTTAAGGCCATTCCCTCTGCGGTTAGATCGACATCGTCATAATACGCTTCTTGTGCAGAAGCAATGAAGCAAAATAATAAGGAGACTACAAGTAATTGTTTTTTCATTTTTTGTGTTTTAAAATAATTCAGTAAAAAAAAATATTTTATCAGGGTATCTTCTCAGGGCTTAGTTTTTAATCAATTTTTTGGCAATGTACTGTTTTTCAGATTGAATTTTTACCAAATAAATTCCGGAAGCTAATTTGCCAATCTGTATAGCGTTGTTATTTTTTGTCACTTTAGAGGTGGAGACTAACTTGCCTAATACATTGTATATGCTTACAGTAGCTTCTTTAGACAGGTTCAAATAAACTTGGTCTCCTTGTACGGGGTTTGGATACATTTTAAAGGCTTGAAAAGAGTCTTTTTTAGCACTTAATGAAGAGCTATGACTTCCAATACCTTCAAACGTATTTGCAGCTAATATGTCCCATTCAGAAGGATCAAAGGTGGTATTTGGTTTAGAAACACTTCTTTTTCTTCTGTAGGTAGCATTTTCTATATGTTTGCTAGAATTATTCAATTGACCAACGATATCAATTAAAACACCCTCTTTAAATAACCCAACAGGATCATTACCGTTAAAATTAACAGGGGAGCCAAAGTTAGTACTAGGGCCCACAATATCTGCCTCAGAAACTAAGATTGAATTGTCTGCTTGATAATTAATAATTACCGTAACATCATTTACATTGATGGTTCCACTAAGTGGAAATTCGTGAATCCAATCACCCGATCCATTGGACTGTTTTTTTATCGAATAGGCTGCCAAGTCAATTACAGCACTTGTCAAATTGACGATTTCGATCGCTTTGTTATTTCCGCCATCGGGTTCTACATATTCAGAAATAAATAGTTCTTCTATACCATTCGAGCCTCCATTGGTAGTTGTAATACTTACTGCACTACTCTGAGCAGATTCATTATTGGCAGCATCTTTTGCAGAAACAGCTACCTGATAAGTTGTAGAAGCGGTTAATCCGCTTACCGTATAGGATCTTTCGGAGGTAGTCGCGGTTAAAGCAGCATTTATAAAAACATTATAAGCTGTTACAGCGGTATCGTCTGTAGCGGCATCCCAATTAATTTTAAAACCGGTACCAGAAATGTTACTAGCAGTAATATTACTAGGGACAGAGGGAGCCGTTGTGTCGGAGGTGGTAGTGGCGGTGATAGGGTTGCTTTTTTCAGACTTATTATTGATACGATCTCTGGCTTCTATTTGAATATTGTAAGAGGTGCCAGGTTGTAAATTGGTGATTTTAAAATTTGCCTCAGTTGTCTGAGCGCTTAAAACTGCATCGATGTAAATGCGATATTGAGTTACGCCAATATTATCTGAGGAAGCAGTCCAAGTGATCTCTATTGTTGAACTCGTTTCATTACTTGCCACAACATTGGTAGGAGTTGTGGGTGCTTCCGTATCACTGCTTGTATAATTTCCCCAGAGATCTTCTGCAGATTCTCCACCCCAAATTCTAGTGGCTAAATACGGATTGTCTATGAATGGATTTCTATTTCCTTGCGCATAGGTATTTGTGGTATTTCCATGGTAGGTATTTCTTCCTTTTTCAAATTCAGAAACTGGGTCTTCTACATTCCATTGAAGGAACAAGTCAATCATGTCATCTACTATAAATTGTTGGCTACCAACCCCTACTGCACTTGGCAAACATTGTTCGCCATAGCGGAGATACATGTACATCATCATTCTGGCAACATCGCCTTTCCATTCATCTCCGGGGTACCAACCCCTAGTCTCTGGCCCCTCAGGACCGCTGTAAGTGACAGAAGAACGACCTGAATTTCCTTGCCCAAGTGTAAATTTAAAATTGTTTCTAGAGGAGTTTGTGGATCTATCGACGGGTCTTAGATTGTGTGCATCAGATCCAGGACCTCTACTACTTCCAACTCCAATTAAAACAGGGTTTGCCAATGATTTTGAAAAAACATGTTCTCTGTTCCATACAAAGGATTCTCCACTACCAGTATCTTGAAGGTTTTTATTTCTGGTTCGGTCGTTGGTAATGTCTTGGTCAGTTCCATTTTCCCATCCGTAAATCAGAATCACTTCAGCGCTATTGTCAGGATTGATGTCTGTTATTTTTGAGGCTTCCCATACACCAGGAGTGTAGGGAAGTATGTTGGTATGAGTTGTGGTAATTTTAGAAGCCAAGGCTTCTTTTAGTTGCATTCCATATAGGGTTAAATCGACATCATTATAATATTGTTCTTGAGAAAAAGAAATTGAAAATGACGTAATAAAAATTAATAATAGTCCTTTTTTGATCATTTATATTAAGTTTTAAATTAAAATATAAATTCTCTTTTTCATTAATTTTTAAAACACGATATCAGCAATATATATCGTGCTCTATTTTCTTTCTAAAAGGGCCATATAAAACCCATCGAAACCAGAAACATGTGCCAGTACTTTTTTATCTGAAACAAAGGAAAATTCTTTTCCTGCCTCCGATGTTAAGAACGTCTGTACTTGATTTTGATTTTCTGAGGGTAAAATAGAGCAGGTAGCATATACCATTTTTCCACCAGGCTTTACCATTTTAGAATAACTTTGTAATATTTCTTGTTGTACTTTTTTAATAGCATCTATAAATTCAGGTTGTAATTTCCACTTAGAATCAGGATTTCTACGAATGACTCCCAATCCAGAACAAGGGGCATCAATTAAAACCCGATCGGCTTTCCCATAGAGTTTTTTAATTGGTTTGGTAGAGTCAATCACACGCATATCGATATTATGCGCTTTGTTTCTTTTTGCTCTCGCTTTTAATTTGCGAAGTTTACTTTCGTAAATATCCATGGCAATAATCTGTCCTTTATTTTCCATTAAGGCGGATAGATGCAGTGTTTTACCTCCAGCTCCCGCACAGGTATCCACTACTTTCATGCCTGGTTTTACGTCTAGATAGGCAGCAACTAATTGAGAGGAAGCATCTTGTACTTCGAAATATCCATTGTGAAAAGCGGCTGTTTTAAAAACATTCGCTCTTTCTGGCAGCAGAAGAGCATCTGGGTGATGCGGAACAAATGTTGTATGTATTTCTTCAGATTGTAACTTCTTTTGAAGTATTTCTTTTGAAATATTTAAGGTATTTGTTCTTAAAATAACCTTTGCTTGCTGGTTGAGTGCAGCGATTTCTTTGGTCCAAAGATCTTCTCCTAATTCAGAAACACATAGATCATCCATCCAATCTGGAATCGATTCTCTAAATTTTCTAGTTTTTGACAATTCATCAAAACGGCCTTTTATTTTTCTTTCAGGGACATTGCCAATCTGATTCCAATCAGGCAGTGCAATCCCTCTTAAAACACACCAAACAGAAAACAATCTCCAAATATTGTCTCTATCAAAAGGTACTTTAACCTCTGCAATTTCAGCATACAATCGGTTCCAACGTACAATATCGTAGATGGTTTCTGCAACAAACTTTCGGTCTCTTGCACCCCAGCGTTTATCGCGTTTTAAGGCTTTTTCAACGGCTTTATCTGCATAGACTCCCTCATTAAAGATATCTCTAATACTATCTATAACGGCAAAAGTTAAATTTCTGTGTAATCTCATTTAAAAAAATAATGGGTTGCAAATATACATTAAAAAAAGGGTATTCTTGTTTTGATTATTTAGTTATTTTTAAAAGAATGTATTGAGTTAATATTCTGATTTATAAGTATTTATATTTTTAATACTTCTTTTAATCGCGTTCAAATTATCACTTTTCTTCTTATTTTTTGTTGATTTATTTTTCAAGGAAGAAAAGAACTAAAAATAGTTCGCATTTCAATATCAAATTCTTTATTTTCGTTATTCATATTTTTATACGTTGAATTTAACCTATCCAATTACATACATTAAAGGAATCAGTGTACAAAGAGCCGCGCTTATCTATACAGAACTCGGGATCAAAACTTGCAATGATTTATTGTATTTTTTTCCTTTTCGATATATTGATAAAACTACTTTTTATACTGTTAAAGAATTACAGCCGAATACTTCTGAAGTTCAAATTGTTGGAAAAATTACGCAGGTAAAATCGGTTGCTCAAAAAAAAGGAAGTCGGTTAGTAGCTACTTTTGAAGATGCTACAGGAACTATGGAATTGGTTTGGTTTAAGGGGCAAAAATGGATAAAAGAGGCTCTTAAAATGAACGAACCTTATGTGGTTTTTGGAAAATTGAATCATTATAACGGGCGTTTTAGCATTCCGCATCCTGAAATGGAAACAGTTGCTGCCTATAAAAAAAAGTTGCAATCCAAAATGCAGCCCGTATACCCCTCTACAGAAAAATTAACCAATTCTGGGATTTCTAATAAATTGATGCGAACCTATGTTCAAAAGGTATTGCAACAATTTTATGAGAACATTCAAGAAAGTTTATCACAAGAAATTATAGGTGATTTTCAATTCATTTCTAAACGGGATGCGCTTTTAAATGCTCATTTTCCAAAAAGTCAAGAATATTTAACAAAAGCCCAACACCGTTTAAAGTTTGAGGAGTTGTTCTTTATTCAGTTACAGTTATTGACCAAAAAATTGATCAACAAAACCAAAATTAAAGGAGTTGTTTTTCAAAATGTTGGGACTCACTTTACTACTTTTTATGACCATTATTTACCTTTTGAGTTAACCAATGCTCAAAAAAGAGTCCTCAAAGAAATTAGAAAAGATGTTGCTTCCGGGGCGCATATGAATCGTTTGTTGCAAGGAGATGTTGGTTCTGGAAAAACGATTGTAGCTCTGTTGTCAATGCTTTTAGCTATAGATAACGGTTTTCAAGCCACCATGATGGCGCCTACAGAAATTTTGGCAACCCAACATTACCATGCTATTTCGGAGTTATTGTCTAGTATGAACCTTAAAGTTGCGCTATTGACAGGATCTGTAAAAGCAAAAAAAAGAAGAGAAATTCATCAACAATTAGAAGATGGGAGTCTACATATTTTAATAGGAACCCATGCTCTGTTAGAGGATAAAGTCAAATATAAAAATTTAGGCATTGCAATTATTGATGAACAACATCGATTTGGTGTCGCACAACGATCCAAATTATGGAAAAAAAACACGACGGTACCTCATATTTTAGTGATGACAGCCACTCCAATTCCACGAACCTTGGCCATGTCTGTATATGGAGATTTGGATATTTCTGTGATTGATGAGTTACCTCCGGGCAGAAAAGAGGTCAAAACAGTGCATCGATTTGATCGCAATCGACTGTCGGTCTTTAAGTTTATGAAAGATGAAATAGACAAAGGAAGACAGGTGTATGTGGTGTATCCCTTAATTCAAGAATCGGAAGCCATGGATTATAAGGATTTAATGGATGGTTATGAGAGTATTTCTCGCGAATTTCCAAGTCCAAAATACCAAATAAGCATTGTTCACGGACAGATGAAGCCCGCAGACAAAGAATATGAAATGCAACGTTTTGTAAAAGGGGAAACTCAGATTATGGTAGCCACAACGGTTATTGAAGTTGGTGTCAATGTACCCAATGCAAGTGTAATGATTATTGAGAGTTCAGAACGTTTTGGACTGTCGCAATTGCATCAATTAAGAGGTAGAGTAGGAAGAGGAGCAGACCAAAGTTACTGTGTTTTACTCTCGTCTTATAAGCTCTCTGAAGAAGGAAAAACCCGTTTAAAAACCATGGTAGAGACGACCGATGGGTTTAAAATTGCAGAAGTAGATTTAAAATTACGGGGTCCTGGAAATTTAATGGGTACTCAACAAAGTGGTGTTTTGAATTTAAAAATTGCCGATGTGGTAAAAGATGGTCAAATATTGGTAGCTGCAAGAAATGCTGCCATTTCTTTATTGCAAGAAGACAGTAATTTGTCCAAACCTGCCAATGCAAACATCAAAAGAGCCTATTCGGTATTGTCTAAAAACTCCAAAATTTGGAGTAATATTAGTTAAGGTTTTGGTTTTAAATTTTTTATGTATTGATGTATAATTGTTTCCAAATCTTTAATTAATTTTTCTACATCTTTTAGTTTAATTTCTGATTTAAATTCGTTAACTACTATTTTATTAGATTCTTTTTGATCTCTAAATTCGATATGACTATCACCAATAAATGAGATTCGCCCATGTGAAACAGCATTTCGAAGATGAAAGGTGTAATCTATATTTTGACTTTTATATTTGTAGTTCGTTTCCGTATTTTGACAATAACGTGACATTTTTTTATTAATTTCTTCAAAGTCAGGAACGTAAGTCTTTTTTAGTATTTCTTTTGGAATTACTAACAATGCGTATAATGATAACATTATCAGTCCCTGATTATCAATATCTGTACGTTTTAATAAATCACGGGTATCATTATTGTAATTCATTTTACTAAAATAATCACTACTAATAAAATAATGTTTTTTTAAATTAAATAATAATTCAATTATCAAGTATGGTTGAATAATTAAATTTTCCTCTGGACCTATAGGAATAGAATTTCCTCTTTTTTTACTCATGTTTATTTGTTTTTTATTCACAGTTTCATTTAAAAGTATAATTCATACTTAGTATAAACTCCCTTTTTAAACTAAGTATTTTAAACAAACTTACAGAAAAACCTTTGACAAAAAATCCGAATTGTATGAATGGGTATAAATAATGTGTAGATGGTTTTTAGAGGTGATTTTATTGAGAAGAAGAAGATCAAGCTACAATAAATCCAGCAATCTTTTGGCTGCACTAAAAGGAGTGGTTTGAGCGTTTTCTAATTTTTTAATTTCTTTAGCAAGCGCCTTTTTAATGCTAGGATTTT
>ERZ1039804.2182-NODE-2182-length-10218-cov-4.021549_pt1 | contig 10218 bp, 9 predicted proteins | sample MGYA00383089_ERZ1039804 | MGnify/ENA primary metagenome ERZ1039804 (study PRJEB29581, sample SAMEA5548359) | metagenome | biome: marine; feature: coastal; material: water | depth 1 m | study: Short-term variability in the microbial, nano- and picoplankton...
TATTGATAAAGTAAATGTATAGCTGCCTAATCACGATACCAATGGACTAGAGATACACATAATGTCTCCCATCGAGGCTACGAAATTTTCTCTCGTCCGTATCAAAGATGGACTCGATACGATCTCTGTAACCGGAAATGTACTTAGAGATTATAACACTGATTTATTCCCTATCCTAGAGCTCGGCACATCTGCAAAGATGCTATCTATAGTACCTCTGATGAATGGTGGAGGTCTATTTGAAACTGGTGCTGGTGGATCAGCTCCTAAACATATCCAACAGCTACTCAAAGAAAATCATTTAAGATGGGACTCGCTAGGAGAATTTCTAGCACTTGCGGTTTCTTTAGATCACTTAGGTGAAAAATACAACAACCCAAAAGCCAACATACTAGGAGAAGCCCTTGACATAGCTACTACCAAATATCTCGACAATGACAAGTCTCCATCTCGTAAAGTCAATGAACACGACAACAGAGGTAGTCACTATTATGTAGCGATGTATTGGGCCCAAGCATTAGCTGATCAGATCCAAGATAAGGAATTAGCTGCTACTTTTGCTCCGATTGCAGAAGCCCTTGCCGCTAACGAAGCGAAGATCAATTATGAACTCATATCTGTACAAAGTGTAGCCGTAAATATAGATGGCTACTACTCTACTGATAGAGAGAAGACATATGCCGCTATGAGACCGAGTAACACGTTGAATGAGATTATAGATAGAATGAAAGGATAGAGATATAAATCAGAATAACTGACTATAACAATAGAGATAACTCAATGCCTCTATTTTATCATATATTATTGATTATAAATGTTTTACAAATTAAAAATAAATGTAATAGGGAGTTTCTTTGGATAAAAGAAATTATTTATTTAAATTCGATTATTCTTAACAAAATTACAATATGATGAAAAAGTTTATTGTTTCTTGCAGCGTTTTTGCTTTTGCATTCTGCGCATTGAATGTGTCCGCTCAGGATGCTGAGGCACTTCAGCCGAAAGGCACTTGGTACTTGGGATCTGGTGATGCCACATCTCTGTTCAAAATGTTCTCAGATGAGGGGGTGGACGTAGCTCCTTTCGTTGGCTATACTGTAGCGGACAACATTGCCATAAGCCTAGGCTTAAACATGGCGTCAAACACACTTAATGGTGTTGATGGAGCTGAAGACCTGACAATTTCAAGTTCTCAAGTAAGTTTAGGAGCAGCCTACTTCTTCGGAGATAATTTTTACGGCCAAGCGCAAGTTGTACTTGGAAACGTAGACAATGGCGTCGATGAAGCTATGAGTTCGACTGGTTACGGCGTTGGTTTAGGCAAGTACATTCCTGTCAAGGACATGTGGTTCGTATCTCCTCAATTGAATTATACAGCAGGATCGAATGATGCAGGGTCATCTTCAGGAGCTGAAATCCGAATCCAGTTTGGAGCGAGTTTCTAAGAAGACTCCACCTAAAATTAAAAAGAAGGCTTCATCTTCTTTAAATTTTGGAGTTGTATTTGCTTTATAAAATATTGTAAGTCTACAAAAAGCAGATAAAAGAAGAAGGTAACCTAGATGGTTACCTTTTTTTTTGTTTATTCTTTTAAATTCGGTATTCCGTACAGTTCGTATTTCGCATAATATCATTACATGCTACAAATACATAAATGACGATCATGTTCGGTCAGTTTCGACGTCGCAAATGAACAGCATTGACGCAAATAAAAAAACTAAATTGTTAAAACAAATGAAAATATTAATTTTTGTATTCGGAATAATACTCATAGGGTTTATTGTTGTCCAGTTATTTGCTCTTAATAGCCAAAGGAATATTGAAACTTATGAATATGTCGTCAACAAAAAATATGACACATTTGAAATAAGAAGTTATGAAGCAACTTTATTTACTTCTGTCAAACTCTCAACAAAAGGATATAATAATAGCTCGAGTAGAGGGTTTTCTATATTAGCAGAATATATTTTTGGGGGAAATGAAAAAAATCAAAAAATATCTATGACCTCTCCAGTAACAATGTCATTAGAAGATTCTATGACGATGATGTTTATGGTTCCTAAGAAATTAAAAAAAGAAATGCTTCCTAAACCTAATCAATCTTTAATAGAGTTTATTGAGGAGCCTGCAAAAACTGTTGCTGCAATAACTTTTACAGGTTGGGCTAATGATAAAAAAATAGAAAAGTTTAAACAAGAACTAAAATCAGCATTGAATAGTGAGGGAATACCTTATTCTGATCGTTTTTACTTTTTGGGATATAATGCACCATATGAATTTTTTAACCGTAAAAACGAGGTCATTGTTGAATTACAATGAGAGATTATTTAAAGAAAAATAAACAGAACAAATCATACACAAGGATGTTACATTACGAGAAAAGAAAGAATATGAATAGAATACAGTACATAGAAGATGAGATTTCAGATTTGAGAACTCAGTTACAAAACCATAAACTTTATGATAACCTAAAGACAATAGATGACATAAGAGCTTTTATGGAGAATCACGTATATGCTGTTTGGGACTTTATGTCACTTTTAAAATCCCTTCAAATAGAATTGACAAATGTCGAAATTCCTTGGACTCCATCTAAAAATCCAACTCTTTCTAGATTTATAAATGAGATCGTACATGGAGAAGAAAGTGATATCAATGAGTTAGGAGAACCTAAAAGTCATTTTGAAATGTATTTGGATGCAATGATCCAAGCCAATGTGAAAACAGACGAGATTAATCATTTCATTAAACTTATTGAATCAGGAAATTCAGTTGAATATTCATTAGGCGAAATCAATATAGATAAAAGGATAGCTGATTTTGTGAAATTTTCTTTTTCAATTATCGAAACCAATAAAGTTCACCTTGTAGCCTCTGCTTTCACATTTGGACGAGAAGATGTTATTCCAGATATGTTTATTGAAATCCTGAAATCTACTGATGCGGAAAATACAGCATACAGTAAGCTAACATATTATCTTGAAAGACATATAGAATTAGATGGAGATGAGCACGGCCCTCTATCTCTTAAAATGATTTCAGAACTATGTGGTAATAACGATCAAAAATGGAATGGAGCTTTAACAGTTGCAAAACAGTCATTAGAGAAGAGAATTGGCTTATGGGATGCGATTAATGATACTCTACAAAAAATAAAACCAGAATACAATATGGTTTAAAAAGTATTAAATTAAGGTATTAGCAGTTAGAATACCAACATTGTAAAATCTTTAATGCCTATACTTTAATATACAGCGTTTATTGACGTTGAAGGCCTTTCTCTACTCATTCCTTAATATGTTTGTCAATTGTTTTCAATTGATTTTCCATGTAAAACAAAAGACCCTCATAATCAACAGATTAGAGAGTCTTTATAGTAGCCCGTAGGGGATTCGAACCCCTGCTACCAGGATGAAAACCTGGCGTCCTAACCCCTAGACGAACGGGCCTAGAGTTGTTATATATTCTTGCTCTACTGGTAGAGCGGTGCAAATATAGAATCTTTCTACAAAAGAGAAAACAAGATCGAAAAAAAAATGTGAAGAAACCATTTTTCTCGATTTCAGAAACTCTCGATGGAAACAAAAATAGTATCTATGTCTAGACTGCTTATGTATAGCACATTCAAAATCATACTATTATGGATAGAACAGATGAAAACTTTTTATGAAGATCGATTTTTTTACCTCCAAATAAAAATGAGATAGCTCTGTTAATTATTACTAAAAAATAGGTAATGTTAACGTTTTGTCTTCCTAAATGGTCTATATTGAATTGATGTATGGACTATTTAAAAACTGTATTGTCATTGTCTTTCTTTTTCTTGGCTTAAATACTAGTACTTATAGTCAAGATGATCTCTCCAAGCCGATACTTTATGTATTCCTCTCCGATGAATGTATAATCACCCAATACTATGTCCCTTCACTTAATGATACCTGGACCCAATTTGGTAAAGAAGTAGATATGGTAGCTATATTTCCTAATTTTAGCTCTAAAGCGAAGAAGATCCAATCTTTTTATGATAAATACAAACTAAAAATTCCTCATAAAACTGATTACTACAAAGTACTGAGTAAGTCTTTAGGTGCGACTATCACTCCAGAAGCGATACTATTAGATACGAGTGGTAGGACTGTCTATAAAGGTAGAATAGATAATAGCTATGTTGAGATAGGTAAGCGTAGACGAGTCGTCACTGCTCACGAGCTATCAGATGCTCTCAAGTCTCTTACCAATGATAGAGAAATTGCAATACCTCAGACAGAAGCTGTCGGATGTTTTATTAACTTTAACGATAAGATTTCTAGCAATAAATAACCTCAATAATTTCTAAACTCCTACAACGCACCATTATGAGAACTTTCAAATTATTGACTTTAACTCTTATCACTACTTTATCGATTCCATCTAATGCCAATGCCCAAACATTTACAGAAGATGTAGCCTCAATAGTATATAATCAATGTAGTACATGCCATAGACCAGGAGAGATTGGCCCTATGAATCTTACTAACTATGAAGAAATCAAAAGCTACGGTCAGACAATCAAAGCAGTAACTTCACTCAGATATATGCCACCCTGGCAGCCTGATAGTGGATACTCTAGAGTAATGAATGAAAATTTTCTGACAGATGACCAAATAGAAACTATAGCTAATTGGGTAGATAATGGTATGCCGGAGGGACCAATTTCTGCTGAACCCCCATTTCCAGATTATCCAGAAGGTTCTCTCCTCGGTGAGCCTGATTTAGTACTAAATTTCGCTGAAGCACATATACATAAAGGCAATAATGAAGATGAATACAGATATTTTGTATTACCAACTGGGCTTTCAGAAGATAAAATTGTAAAGGCAATCGAGCTTAGACCCGGAAACTCTAAGATAGTACACCACTCACTCTTTTTTGAAGATAGATCCGGAACTGTAGCTCAATACGATGCACAAACACCAGAATATGGATTTGACGCTTTTAGTAGTGCGTTTGATATATCTCAGGTTTTGCTTTATGATCAATATCCAGGGTATGTGCCAGGTACAAAACCATTATATTATCCTGAAGGTCTAGGTCAAATGTTACACGCTGGATCAGACCTTATAATGCAAATGCACTATGCACCATCATCAGTAGATGAAACAGACCTTAGTTCTGTCAATATATTTTTTGCTGACGAAGAAGAGCAAGTAGATCGTATCGTAAAAGATCGAATTATGCTCCCAAGTGATCTGCCAGGTGGATTTTTTAATTTCACATTATCTCCTGAACAAGTTAGAAGTTTCCATGGTACATGGACTGTCAATCAACCAATAAGTTTAATGGGGCTTTCTCCGCATATGCACTTACTTGGAACTGATTGGGAAGTATATATAGAGAAACCTGATGGTACAAGAGAGAATATGATCTCTATCCCAGAGTGGGATTTCAATTGGCAAGGTGCATATTACTTTCCAAAGTTTATAATAGCACCAGTAGGATCTGTCATTCACGCTATAGCAGGTTATGATAATACTTCAGAGAACGTCAATAATCCAAGTAATCCGCCACAATTTGTGTCATGGGGTGAAAATACCACAGATGAGATGTACTATCTACCTCTATTCTATGTAACATACGAAGATGGTGACGAAGATGTAGTATTTGAAGACGTAAGTACGGCGGTTACAGATATCATTAATCTTAAAGAGAGCAGTACAATACTACCCATACAACCTAACCCTGTAAGTGGTGACCAACTCATATCCATTCCGTTTGTGCTAGACAGAGGACAGGTAATCAATATAAGCATCTACAATATCAATGGTCAATTAATCAAAGAGCTTAGAAGTGGAGAATTCTTTGGTAAAGGAAATCACATTGTTCATTTTGATAGTGGACAACTCAATGCAGGAAAGTACTTAGTAAACCTAAAAAGCAAATACGTCAATACAAGCCAAAAGTTTGTTAAAGTAATAAGGTAAAACATTTTGTTAGCAAGAGTCTAAAAACATTTATCACTGATATTACTAATTGATATACGATGGTAAACATCAAAAATTGAAAAACTGAGTAATGCAATACAACATTAGACTATTGATAATAATAAGCCTTAGTGCAATATCAATTACTTCATCTGCCCAAGAGCAAATAAATGGTTCATTTTCTTTCCAAACTGACCCATCAAAAGATTACTCAATAGTCATTCCATCTGCCTACGAAGAAGGAAAGGAGATCTCTGCATTTCTAGCATTACATCCCTGGAACACCCAAAATTGGGATGGTCGTAGATGGTGCGAAGAGATTGCTGATTTTGCAGAAGTAAATAGTGTAATCTTAATATGTCCAGACGGAGGTGTTGATGGTCAAATCGACGATCCTATCGATACCGCATTCACAACTGTTGTAATAGATTCGGCGATGACGTGGTATAGTATCGCGCCAGACAGTCTTTACGTTTTGGGATTTTCGTGGGGAGGAAAAACTACTTATACTTATGGGCTTAATCACGTAAGTAAATTTGCCGGATTTATGCCAATAGGAGCGGCAACAAGTGTCAATGATCTCGATGGCATAGCAGATCAATCATTTGAGAAGCCATACTATATTATACATGGTGAAAATGATAATCCTAACGTACGCTTCTATCCGATAATAGAAAGACTTTTGAATGAAGGCGCACTTGTCGAGAGTAATCTTTTGCCTGGAGTGGGTCATACTATCTGGTTCCCAAATCAAGTAGAGATATTAACTGATGGATATATATGGCTAAAAGAAAATAATGCCCCTATTGTCGATGTAGAAAATCAATTCTTAAAAGCTAAGCAAAATATATTATTGAAAGAACATTATACGCCGGGAATGTCATTAATATTTAATGATAATATATCAGGCCAAATAAAAATTTATGCTCTGGATGGTACTTTGATTGCATCTGCATCGTCGCAAGAAATTTTAGTACCTAATCAGAGTGGAATTTATATTGCATCAATTGGAATGACTAGTCAGCAATTTGTAGTAACGGAATAATTGTGCATTCCGACAAACTTTTATCAGATGACAATGTCATTACTCCCGAACTATAAATACTGTCCCTCCCGATCATCAAAAAAATCTATTAAAAAATAATAATTTAATGTCTTAGTATTATTACTTAATAATACTGATATTGGCAATAATGAAATCGAAGTCCAAAGAAGCAATTGTAATCATAGGAGGTGGACCAGCAGCAATGATGCTTGCTTGCACACTTGATCCAATCCTATTCGATGTGACAATAGTAGAAAAAGGAAAGGCTATAGGACGAAAATTTTTGGTCGCTGGAAAAGGAGGATTTAATTTAACTCACAGCGAGGATATAGATAAAATGATCGAAAAATATGAAGGTCCAAAATCACTACTCGATTCGCTTTCCTCATTTACCAATAATGATCTTCGTCATTGGCTTTCTTCGATTGGAATAGAAACTTATATAGGCAGTAGTAAAAGGGTGTTTCCTGTAAAAGGCATAAAACCCATCGCAGTATTACGAGCAATTAAGAAAGAAATAGAACGAAAAGGTATTACGCTATTGAAAGAGACTTTGTGGTATGGAAGTTTCATTGAAAATAGTTCTATACAGTTACTACATAAGGAAAAAAATATATCACTAAAGGCTGATAAAGTTATCTTTGCCTTGGGTGGTGGCAGCTGGAAAATTACAGGGTCCGATGGATGTTGGTTGCCACATTTTAAAAAAAATAATGTCGCTACCCTACCCTTCCGTCCTAGCAACTGCGCAATGTGTATTAATTGGCCTGAGAATATGAAAGTCCATTTTGGTAAGCCTATAAAAAATATTGCGCTCACATACATTGATACATACATCAAAGGAGAAATAATGGTTACTAAGCACGGTATTGAGGGAAGTCCTGCTTATGCATTGAGTTATTATGTGGGAAATGAATTAGAGTCCAAAAAATCGATAACTGTATTTGTTGATTTAAAACCTTCACTTTCATTAGAAAAAGTTAACTCGATTCTATCTAAAAGTCATAAAAAAATATCTAAGCTACTTAGAGATGAACTCTCCCTAAGCAGTACTGCGGTTGCTCTTATAAAAAGTGCAACTACTCGCAAGGAATTTAATGATGTAAAATTATTAACGCACTGCATTAAGAAACTGCCACTTTCTATTATTGGATTGGAAGAAATTGATAATGCAATATCAACAGTAGGAGGAATAAAATCTACAGCTATGGATAAGCATTTCGAACTTATCAATTTTCCAAACCATTATGCTATTGGAGAGATGATAAATTGGAATGCTCCGACAGGTGGATATCTACTGCAAGGAAGTTTTAGTATGGGATACACTTTAGGGAAATATCTAAATAAAGAGCATCAAATATAATTTACTTGCTCTCTAATTAAAATTAAAGAGACCCACCATTTCCGATGAGTCTCTTAATCATTCTGAGATCTTACCTATCCAACTAAATTTTCAATGTTAAATAGGGCTGATATATTTAAAATGAAAAGCGTTACGCTTAAATCCTAATTTATGTTATCTAATATGAATCATTCGATTTGAAATTAATTTACCACTGTAGTGCACTTCATATACCAAGACTCCATTACCATCTAAAAAACTGTCTTCAATATCTTGAGTATGATTACCCGACTCTTTGTAAGAAGCTGTTTTGAATAATACTCTTCCTCTCACATCCTTTATGACGATCTTGACGTCGCCTGCAGTAGGAATATAATAATCGACTGAAGTTCTTTCGTTCCAAGGATTAGGCTCATTTTGTGCAACAGAAAATCCTTGAGTTAAATCAGATTCTTCAACTGACTCATTCCATCTTATTTCAACATTGTTAATTTCCAAATTCTTATGATATGATTCTGCTGTCAAACCTCTATTACTTATGTTTAGCATATCACTTAGTTTACCAGATCGAGTAGCCTTGAATATCATGGTATAAATAATATCATTAGGTTCTAATTCAAGACCTACAGCATGACTATAACTCATATGAAGATTACTATTCTCACGTCTAATATTTTGATTTGAAAGATTGGCTGAAGCAGATTCAATAGCAATAAAAGATAAATCTTTAGACTCAATAGTATACTGCCAACCATATACTTTAGAAATATTTTCTGCTTTAACTTCGAGAATTACATTCTCATCTTTTTCAACAAATTTATCAGAGATTGAAAGCAGCCATTTATTATCACTTCTAGTTTCTGATGACTTACTCTGAACATTGGCTATTGCACTCCCATTTACATCACCAGTCTTAACGCCAATAAAATCAATCTTCATGTCTGAATCAAGATGAGTAATTTCATAATCTTCCGGCACACCACCTAACCATGGGTCCGTTGCATCTAGAAAGTTATATTGAGCATCTATAAACCTCCAAGACCTATTATTTGGGAATTTATCATAGACACCCAAAATAATTTTTCGCAGAATAACCAAATCTACAGATGAAATACTTTGACTATTATTGATGTCTGCAGCAATCATTTTATATGGACTATCAAGATCCCCTAATCCAAGAATATGTCTTTGTATTAATACAAGATCTAATGTAGACACACCATTTTTATGATTGTTATTCTTGTACGGATATACCATATAGTCGTGACCCATTAGTATATCTGAAAATGCATATTCTCCATTTTCTTCAGTGGTTTGATAAAATGCGTCTATACCTGTTAAGCCAATTTGCACGGAATTTACCTCTTCAAAACTTTCAGTGTAAATAGAACCTTCAATAGTTGCTATGTTAATTGGAGGATTTACTGTAACCATTACACTAAGAGTTGCTGAATTATCACATTCATCCGAAGCTGTAAATGTAACTATGTGTTCCCCTTCAGGATAATTACCACTAGCGTCAGATCCGACACCTGTAGAATTTTCCAACCCTAATTCGTCATCATACGCAATTACGTAACTTGTTGAAAAATTACAAGAATCGACGACTTCTGCAATAACTTCAACATTGGCTACAGTTTCATTCTCTCCTAATTCGACAGAAATATCTGTTAGAGGATCAAATGTTGGTGCTACTGTATCATCTACACTTATTGTATGTACTATACCTGCGGTTGTGTTACCACAAGCATCTTGTACTACATACGTTCGTGTAATTACTAATGGACATATTCCAGCAGTCTCATCAGTACTTGTTACAGTTAAGTCCTCATCTGCTGTACATGCATCTGCTATCATCAAATCACCCAAAC
>ERZ1039804.2183-NODE-2183-length-10217-cov-22.922456_pt1 | contig 10217 bp, 9 predicted proteins | sample MGYA00383089_ERZ1039804 | MGnify/ENA primary metagenome ERZ1039804 (study PRJEB29581, sample SAMEA5548359) | metagenome | biome: marine; feature: coastal; material: water | depth 1 m | study: Short-term variability in the microbial, nano- and picoplankton...
GTGGCCGTACTGTAGGTTCTGGCGTGGTTTCTAAAATTATCGCTTAAATTAATACAAATTATATAATGAAAAAGGGTAGCAAAGCTTTGCTGCCCTTTTTTGTTATCAAAAAGTGAATTGTTTTTAAGCAAAGGCTTGCATCTATTAACAATTCCTTCTAATTGAATTGTACTTTGGTATAGGGGTTTAGCTCAGTTGGTAGAGCATCGGTCTCCAAAACCGAGGGTCGTGGGTTCGAGTCCCTCAGCCCCTGCCAGAGTAATATTATAGGCATTAATAAAATTATTTTGTTTATTTTCTAATCTGGTAAAATATACATTTTTTTAAATAGTATTGATCGCTATTGAAAGTTTATCCACCATTTCTGAAATGTGATTTTCATTAATTATAAATGGAGGCGCAAGTAATATATGATCTCCGCATTTTCCATCTCTTGTCCCGTTTGATGGGTAACAAATAAGCCCAGCTTGAAATGCTGCATGTTTAATTTTAGCTGATACTTTTGATGAAGGATCGAATGGTTTCTTTTGAGAACGATTTTTTACTATTTCTAAGCCAATAAACAAACCTTTCCCACGGATATCACCAATATACTGGTGATCAATGAATTGATCTCTTAGTTTTTTAAATAGATCTTCTGATCTGCGATTTATAGATTTTAATAAATCTCTATTAAGAATTGCGCGAACAACAGCTAGAGCTGCTGCGCAAGCTACAGGATGTCCAATATAGGTATGTCCATGTTGAAAAAGTCCAGACCCAGTTCTTATAGTTTCAAAAATTTCTTTAGTACAAAGCATTGCTCCAATCGGTTGATAGCCTGCACCAAGACCTTTTGCTATGCATACAATATCTGGTGAAATATTATCAATTTCAGATGCAAATAAATGCCCAGTTCTACCCATCCCACACATGACTTCATCTAAGATTAATAATACTCCATATTTTTTACAAATTTCTTCAATGCGCTTAAAATATCCATCCACTGCGGGAACTGCACCCATTGTGGCTCCCACTACAGGTTCTGCAACAAAAGCCATTACTTTTTTTGAACCTAATCTCAAGATTTCATCCTCAAGCTCTTGGGCGACTCTCTGCCCATATTCGTATTCACTTTCGTGCTCTTCTTTATAAATGTATTCGTAGCATGGCGAAATATGAGATACGTTAATCAACAGAGGCTCAAATTGTTTACGCCTTAATTGGTTACCTCCAGTAGATAAAGCTCCCAATGTGTTTCCATGATAACTTTGCCTGCGCGCAATAATATGCTGCCGTTCTGGTTCACCATTTTCAATATGATATTGCCTTGCTAACTTTAATGCGGCCTCAACTGCTTCAGATCCACCTGAAACAAAATATACTCGGTCTATATCTCCAGGTGCATGTTTGATTAAAAGTTCGGCTAGTTCTTCAGCGGGATCGCTCGTAAAAAAACCTGTATGAGCAAACGCTAGTGTTGCTGCTTGATCTTGTATTGCATTAATAATTTCTGGATCAGCGTGGCCTAAACACGACACAGCAGCTCCACCAGACCCATCAAAATATTTTTTTCCATTAGTATCTGTTATGTAACACCCTTCACTCGATATTGCTTTTATAGGTGGTGAAGTAATCAACCTAGGAAAAACATTACTCATTATTAGCTCCTCTTGGCTTAAAACCAATTCTATCAGCTGCTTTGACAAACTCTTTTACGGAGCTTTCATTATTTACAAAGACAGTCCCATCATTTGACATTGTATTGTTCTCAAATCCAATACGTACATTTCCGCCCAAATTTAGTGTTTCCAATAAACACCTGTGTTCATTTAAACCAAATGCGCACACAGACCACTGCAACTTTTGATTCCCAAGCATTTCTAAAAAAGGGTTTATATCTTTTGGCGAAGATATTTGATTTTTTTTATATTTCCCAAGTACAAATATTGCCCGCCTAGACTCCTCCGGAATTGTACCTCTATCATAGTATTTTAATAATCTTTTGAGCTCTTGGGCATCATACAGTATGTGTTGAATATCAATGCCGGCAATTCTTGCGTTGTTATATATTTCTGAAAATAATTCTGGTGATCTTTCTAATTCGCTTAATGATACACTTACATCGTTCACGGGTGAGTTTTCTAAACAATGCTTTTGATCATATACATTGAAAACCCCTGCTGCTTCAGATGAGATTTGTAGGTGGATGGAAGTTTTAGATTTTATAGCCTTGACTGTTTTTTCATAAATCTTTGGATCGAGACTATGCCTGTTTTGGCTATCTCTCACATGAAGATGTATTGCATTTGCGCCAACCTTTGCGCATGCTAACGCTGTGTCAGAAATTTCATCAATCAATATTGGTAGTTTTGGGTGGTCAAGTTTTGTTAATCTTGCTCCATTGGGTGCTACCATTAGTTCAAACGGTGTCTTCAATGATAAAGGCTCCAACAATCTAATTTAAATTTATAGTTGACCTTAAGAGATCATAATTACACATTGTGTCAATATGTAATAAAAATAACATATGTTATTTATGATAAAAGGTAATATAAATTGGACCCTACACTAAAGACCCGAATCATTAGTAATTTAAAAGACAAAATGCATTCTTATTCTCCTCAAATGCGTACTGCAGCAAAGTACATAATTGATCAACAAGCAGATTTTGGTTTGGACTCAATCAGGGTGACTGCGCGCAAAGCGTCATTGAGCACTTATACCTTTGTAAATATTGCCAAAAGATTAAATTTTTCTGGTTTTGAAGATCTCAGAAAACCTTTTAGATATGCACTCGTCGCAAGTCCAAGTTCGCTTCAAAAAACTGAATGGTTAGACGATATAAGAAAAGATGACGAACTTGGAAATGTATATTCAGATGCAGCACAAAATGCTTTATCTATAGTTAGGAGGTCTTTAGAACGACAAAGCATTAAACAATTAGATGAAGTTGTTGAAATGTTGATATCTGCAAATAAGGTATATCTCACTGCTGTAAGGTCGAGTTATTCAATAGCATATTACTTACATTATGTTGGGCGCATGGCCCTGCCATCATTACAGTTGATACCAAGGCATATGAATAGTGCTATTGATGATTTAAATGATGCAAATCCTGGTGATGTTTTAATTGCTATTACGATAACTCCATATTCTCGAGAAACTGTCTCTGCATGTGAATATGCAAAGAAAAAAGGGGTAAAGTTATTAATTATAAGCGACTCTGAAGTTGTTTCACATCAATTTTCTTCTGATCATACGCTTGTTGCATCTGTATTAAGTACACATAATTTTGGTTGCTTTTCTGGAATGATGTCTGTTGTGGAATTATTGGTTGCAATGCTGATGTATCGTGGAGGTGCAGTAGCTCTGGAGCGAATCAAATCTTATGAAAATATAAGAATCGAAAATAATGCTTATTGGGTAGCTCAAAAAAAACATTAGTTTTTACGTGACATCTCGCAAAAGTTTGACCAATCTTTGCAACGATCCGTATATAAATTTCGGATAACAAATAATTATGGGAGAATTCAATGAAGTATACTCAAATATTAGGCGGTGTTTTTGCTGCTGCATCAATTACGTTTGGCGGGATAGTATCTGCTGCAGATCAACAATTTATATCTATTGGTACTGGTGGTGTAACTGGGGTTTATTACCCAACTGGCGGTGCTATTTGTCGTTTGGTAAATAAAACAAGAAAAGAACATGGTATTCGTTGTGCTGTAGAGTCAACAGGTGGGTCTGTTTACAATATAAATACAATTAAAGCAGGTGAGCTTGAGTTTGGTGTTGCTCAATCCGATTGGCAACACCATGCCTACAATGGTACATCAAAATTTGCTGATAACCCATTTCCTGGCATAAGAGCAATGTTCTCAGTTCATCCAGAACCATTCACGTTATTGGTTCGAGGAGATAGTGGGATTAGTTCTTTTGAAGGATTGAAAGGAATGCGCGTAAACGTTGGCAATCCTGGATCAGGTCAAAGAGCAACCATGGAAGTTGTCATGGACGCCTTCGGGATGAAAATGGATGATTTTGGGTTGGCAACAGAATATAAAGGTTCTGAAATGGCCAAGCAAATATGTGACAATAATATCGATGCTATGATCTATACTATTGGCCACCCAGCTGCTGCTATCAAAGAGGCAACAACAACATGTGATGTAAAGTTGGTGTCTGTTACTGGTGCACCAATTGATAAGCTTGTTGCTGATAATCCATTTTATCGTGTAGCGACTATTCCTGGTGGAATGTACTCAGGTAATGCTGATGTGACTACTACATTTGGAGTTGGAGCTACTTTTGTAACATCAACAAATGTATCAGACGATGTCGCATATATTGTCGCCAAATCTGTGATGTCAAATCTAGATGATTTTCGAAAATTACACCCAGCATTTGCAAATCTTGATGCAAACCAAATGATTAATGACGGTTTGTCTGCTCCACATCATCCTGGTGCTATAAAAGCTTACAAAGAATTAGGCTTGATGAACTAAAAAAAATATTATGAGAAATTTAGGCCAATACATAATTATTTGTATTGGCCTTTTTGTTTATTAAAGATTTTAAAGGCAGCTGTTTTAATGACTAAATTTGTTTCTAAAAGTGCTAAAAATATATTAGAAGAAGCAGACACGGGTATAAGAAATGCTGGCCCAATAATACAAAAAACGATTTTTTTTACATGTATATTATTTTCATTATTTCAATTATACATAGCATCAAAGTTACCGGGCCTTTTAGCTCAGGCCACAGATATCAGCATTTTTGTGAACATTGTTGCTCAAGCTAGATATGTTCATTTGGCATTTGCAATAGTATTAGCGACGCTTGCTTTCCCAATATTCGGCCATAAAAATCGTGTGCCATGGTATGATTGGTTGATGGTTTTAATGGGGGTTTCTGCTTGCCTTTATTTGGTTATTTTTCGATTTGAAATTGCGGATAGACCAGGGCTTTGGTCATCATCAGATATTATTATGTCTGCTATAGGTATGTTTGTGTTGATGGTAGCAGTATATAGGTCTTTAGGTTTACCTCTTGTAATTATAGCTGGTCTATTCTTAGCTCTTGCATTTTTTGGAGGTTATTCTTCTTGGATAGGAAGTATTACAAATTATGGTGGTGCGTCTTTTACAAAAGCTATGGGTCATTACTGGATGCAAACAGAAGGTGTTTTTGGTGTTGCATTAGGAGTATCCACAACAATGATTTTCCTATTTGTATTATTTGGATCTTTTTTGGAAAAGGCTGGAGGTGGTAATTGGTTTATTAAAGTTGCGATTTCACTTTTGGGTGCTCTGAGAGGGGGTCCTGCAAAAGCTGCTGTGCTGTCTTCAATGATGACTGGCATGATATCTGGGTCATCAATTGCTAATACAGTCACAACAGGTACATTTACTATACCATTAATGAAACGCATTGGCTTTTCGGGTGAAAAGGCAGGCGCAGTTGAAGTGGCTTCATCCACTAATGGGCAACTTACGCCACCGGTAATGGGTGCAGCTGCATTTCTTATGGTTGAATATGTAAATATATCTTATTTAGAAGTTATAAAACATGCATTTTTACCTGCTGTAATATCGTATATTGCGCTACTTTATATAGTACATCTCGAAAGCTTAAAAATGGGACTGAAGGGGTTAAATAAACCTGGACGTCGCATTGGTGTTTATATGATTTTGTTATTATTTATTTCTGGGTTTTTAATAATGTCTGGAATTACTTTTTTACTAATTATTTTTCGTGCTGCACTTGAACCATTTATGCCTGGCAATAGTGTTTATCCAGCCTTAGCTTTACTTTTTATAGCGTATATGGGGCTTTTGTACATTGCTTCAAAATATCCTGATATTGAAGTTGATGATCCAAATGCAAAAACTGTAAAAGCACCAAGGCTTACTCCAACTTTTTTTGGAGGGGCATATTTTGCACTGCCAATATTTGTGCTTGTCTGGAATTTGATGGTTCGAACTGAATATCTAGATAGGTTATCTCCAGCTTTATCAGCTTTTTGGGCTACAATAGCCATGATTATAATTGCATTAAGTCACAGACCTATAAAAGCTATGTATCGTGGCGAATTAAAATTATTAACACATTGGGCTATTGGTTTTAAAGAGTTTGTTGCTGGTCTCGAGGCTGGTGCACGAAATATGATCGGTATTGGCGTTGCTACAGGTGCTGCTGGTATAATAGTTGGTACTATCTCTTTAACAGGAGCACATCAGATAATTGGTCAAGTAATTGAAACTTTATCTGGTGGTAATTTAATTGTTCTTCTAATTCTGGTTGCAATACTTTCTCTTATTCTCGGAATGGGCTTACCTACTACAGCAAATTATATTGTAGTTTCATCGCTTATGGCGCCTGTGATAGTTTCTGTTGGTGCACAGTCCGGATTAATCGTGCCACTAATAGCAGTTCATATGTTTGTGTTTTATTTTGGCATTCTTGCAGATGATACCCCACCTGTAGGACTAGCTGCCTATGCTGCAGCTGCAATTTCACGAGGGGACCCTATTAAAACGGGCTTAATTGGATTTAGTTATGATATTAGAACTGCTTTATTGCCATTTATGTTTATTTTTAACACTGACTTATTGTTAATAAATGTTGGCCCAATAAAAGCAATTTTCGTATTTATTGTTTCACTTGTAGCAATGTTAGTATTTGCTGCAGTTACACAAGGTTATTTCATTGCAAAATCAAGAAAGTGGGAAAGTGCAGCACTTTTGTTGGTTGTGTTTATGCTATTCCGCCCAGATTTCTTTTTAGACAGATGGCAGGATAAATACACTGAGTATACAGGTTCTGATGCATTGGTTGCTCTTGAAAAATTACCAGTTGGGACGAATGCAAGATTGCGTATTTCTGCTCCTGATTTTGATACAGGAATTATTGGCAAAAAAACAATTAATTTCTCTCCAAAAATAGATGGATCTGCAAGTGAGCGTTTAGATAACAGTGGGCTAAATATAATAGAAGATGACGGTGTAATAATTTTGGATGAGCCATTCCCTGGGACACAGTATTTTAGTGTATTAGCAAATGATTTTGATTTCTATGGTGAACAACCTGCTCAAATAGTGTCTATAGGCATTGAAAATCAGAGATTTCTAAAGGAGATTTTTTTCATTCCTGCATTTATTTTGCTTTTTTTAATTGTATTTATTCAGAGGCCTAGGGCAAAACAGTCTCCATTTTAATTTTAAATAATCACACATTCATATTGGAAAATTCATCATAAGCTTCCAAAGCTTTTGCACTAAAGGCAAATGATGGGCCTCCACCCATAAATGTAGACATCTCCAACGCTTCGCATACTTCTTCACGAGTTGCTTTAAGTCTAACAAGTGAGCGTATGTGAAAACCAATGCAACTATCACATCGAGTTGCGACAGCTATCCCTAATGCTATAAATTCTTTAGTTTTTTCATCTAATGCACCATTAGATTTTGCAGCTGCACCCATAGATGCAAATCCTTTTGCAGTCTGTGGGATCTCTTTCGAAAAAGTAGCAATATTTGCTTCAGTTTCGGCCATAAATTTTGTCCAGTTCATATTATAATCCTATTGATTTTCATTGGAGCCCATTTTTCGTTCAAGCCACCGAACACCAGCACTTATAATTAAAACAAGAACTAAATATTCTAGAATAAGGAGTGAGTATATCTCTAAGGGCCTATATTCAGTTACTACAATTTCATTTGCTCGCCGTGTTAATTCTTGCATTCCAATTACTGAGGCGAATGCGCTCATTTTTACAATATATATAAATTGGTTTGCTAAAGGAGGAAGAATACGACGGATTGCTTGAGGCAGAATTACATACCGCATTGTTTGTGCGTATGTGAGGCCGATTGAATGGGCAGCTTCTTTTTGGCCTTTTGCGATTGATTGAATTCCAGATCGGTATATCTCTGCTGTAAAGGCGCTATCAGAGATTGCTAAAGTAATGACAGCTCCCCAAAATGGATCGATAGGTATGTTTAGGCCCATTGATTTAAATATAATTGGAAGTCCATAAAATACCCAAAACAACATAGGCAATAAAGGTATAGATCTAATAAATTCTACATAAACCCGATTTATAATTCTCCAACCTTTTCGTGAAGATTGTCCAGGTAGGGCAACGAGTAATCCAAGATTTATTGAAATAAACGCCGCAACAATTGATATTAAGATGGTGTTTCCAATTCCAGAAACTAAAAATTTGATGTTAATCCAACCTGATGGTGTAGCTGGGTTAATAACATACCAGCCCCAAACGTTTGAGGAACAACCCGAAAGAAAAATGAATGCTAAACATAAAAGGTAAATTTTTTTCATATTTTCTCTTAGTGTTTTAAAATTTGATTTAAGAATGTTTTGCAACGATCAGTTTTTGGAGACTTAAAAAATTCTTCTGTTGTGTTTTGTTCGACTATTTTACCTTGATCCATAAAGAGAATTTTGTCTGCTACTTTACGAGCAAATCCCATTTCATGAGTAACAACTATCATGGTCATTCCATCATTGGCCAATTCAATGATTACATCGAGAACTTCAGATATCATCTCCGGATCAAGAGATGAGGTAGGCTCATCAAATAGCATTACTTTAGGTTCCATACATAATGATCTTGCTATTGCAACGCGCTGTTGTTGCCCACCTGAGAGTTGGGCAGGCATTTTGTTTGCTTGATCTGGAATATGAACACGTTCAAGGAAATGCATTGCTATTTTGATAGCTTGATCCTTAGTTTTACCGCGCGTTTTCATGGGTCCTAAAATTAAATTTTCTAAAACATTCAAATGGGGAAAGAGGTTAAACTGTTGAAATACCATTCCAACATTACCTTGAATTGAGTTGATAGATTCCTGCGTATTTTTTAATTCTTTTCCATAAAGTGAAATTAAGCCACTTTGGTGTTCTTCGAGTTTGTTTATACAGCGAACAACAGTAGATTTTCCAGATCCTGAAGGTCCACAAATTACCACTTTTTCACCTGTGTTTACTGTGAGATTAATATCTTTAAGGACATGAAAGTTATCAAACCATTTATTCACATTTGCGAGACTTATTGCAGTGTTTTGCATCAATAACCTGAATATTAAAGTTTACTTGTTTGAATTTCGTACTACCTTAATTAAATCTAAACTTACATCAAGAACATAACATCCAAATAGGAGAAGATGATGAATAAATTTTTTAAAGCAGCAACAATAGCAATCATGGGGATTGTATTGTCAGGTGCAGTAAATGCGCAGTCTGCCTTAAACGAAATACTGAGTAGCGGTGTTTTAAAAGTTGGCACTACTGGAGATTGGAACCCTATGACTGTGCGTGATCCAGCGACAAACAGTTATAAAGGATTTGATATCGATATCATGGAAGAATTAGCCAAAGATTTAGGTGTCGAAATAGAATTTGTACCAACTGATTGGAAAACATTAGTTAATGGCGTTGTAGCAGGACAATACCATATTACCGGTTCAGCATCGGTTTCGCCCGCAAGAATGAAAGCGGCAGGATTTTCTGAAAGTTACATCTCTGTAGAATTCATTCCATTTACAGCAAAAGAAAATGCAGGAAAATTTGATGGTCATGATGCTATAAATCAACCTGGAGTAAAAGTTGCAACAACACTTGGAACATCTTTTGAGAAATTAGTAAGAGCTTGGTATCCAAAGGCCGACATCAAAGTAGTTGAAGCGCCAGCCCGAGGATATCAAGAAGTTTTAGCTGGAAGAGCTGATGTGTTTATTACTTCAAATATTGAAGGCGCAACCTTGCAGGAAAAATTTGGAGTAGTTCGTGTAGAGAATGCAGAAGCGCGCTCACCAACACCAATTGCAATGCTTTTGCCTCAAACAGATCAAGTTTGGATTAATTATGTAAATAATTGGGTGAAGGTGAAAGAAGCAAAAGGATTTTTTGCTGCCAACAAGAAAAAATATGGCCTTTAATTAAAATTTTAAATGGCAGGATCTACTTCCTGCCATTTTTCCATAAGTTCTTAGGCATTCTAATACCTTCATGAGTGTCTTTCTAAACTACTAAATCACTAATGATTTATAATTTAAAATCTAATTTATTAATTGAACTTGAGACCAAAAATCTCCTATTTCACAAAGTTTTCCTTTTCGAATTCCTGCTTTTGAATCCACTGATACTTCTGTGCCAGCAGTTGCATTTGAAGCTTCGATCATGGCGAAACCAATATTGCCATTATAATCAGGTGA
>ERZ1039804.2187-NODE-2187-length-10209-cov-6.422297_pt1 | contig 10209 bp, 16 predicted proteins | sample MGYA00383089_ERZ1039804 | MGnify/ENA primary metagenome ERZ1039804 (study PRJEB29581, sample SAMEA5548359) | metagenome | biome: marine; feature: coastal; material: water | depth 1 m | study: Short-term variability in the microbial, nano- and picoplankton...
TAGCAGACCAAATCGAACACAGCACCGCTGGGTCACTTGATACAAGTTACGTTGTTAATGGTAGTGCAAAGGCGTGGGCTAATTACGCAGGTTCTGGAACAACTTTTCGGGACAGTTTTAATTGCAGTTCAGCGTTAGACAATGGAACTGGGGATTACACAGTGACAATATCAAATGCTATGGGCAATAACTTTTATGCCATAACAAGTCACACCCAAAGAAACGCATCAACTTCAGAAAACCTATATTGTTCTAGTTATCAAAACAACTATGATACTGCTCACACGACTGGAAGTTTTAGAGTGGCTACGAACAGGCCGGATAATGCAAGTCACGAAGATGCGCTGGCAGTAATGCTATCTGTATCAGGAGACCTTGCCTAATGACCCAAACACCACAGTTCAAAGGCACAAAACTATTTGACCGCCTATGCTGGGCAAAGGAAAACCTAGACGGTGTGCAGTCAGACTACCGTGTTGTTTATGAAGACAGCGTTGATGAGTGCGCCAAGATACTTGTGCCTGACCCAAACTGGATGGCTTGTGCATTGCAGGGCGGTATCCTCCCACCTGTGTGGGTGTACCACGAACTGGCTAAAGATGAGGCACAGCCTGACTTCAAGAAGCACACAAGAGGTTACTTGCTGCACCAGACAGAGCCTGTTGAGGCGATGACTGAAGAAGAAGCAATTGAATACCTAATTATGAAAGACTGCCCTGACTCAGTATGGAAAACATATAATGAAGGCAACCGTCTAAAGATGGTTATCTGTAAGAAAGAACAACTACCTCAAACGAGAGAGTGGCGTAACGCTTGGAAAATTAGCGATGCCCTCTCTTCAACTGACCTAGCCGCATAGGAGAAACTAATGGTCAATACTTATATCGTAGATAAAGACGGTAATCAGGCAGATGCCTCAACCGTAACAGTACCAGCCAACCGTGATTTCCGTGGGGCTTGGTCATTGAGTGGTGCAGTAATCAGTGAGGACATTGATGCTGCTAAAGAAATCTTTAAGGACAAGGTACGTGAAGTACGCACACCCTTGCTAGAAGCTAAAGACGTAGAACTAATGAAGGCACTAGAGACAAGTGCTGACACTACAGCTATTGCTGCTGCTAAGAACGCACTGCGTGATGCACCAGCTAATGCAGCTATTTCTTCAGCAACAACCATCACAGAACTTAAAGCTGCTTGGGATACTGCCACACTTGGTGACAATCCTTACGCATAAGGAAGGATTACACAAATGGCTTTATCTAAAATCATAGCAGAAGGCGTAGACCTTACTGATACCTTTGCGTTCACTGGCACTGTAACAGGTGCTGGTGAAATCACTGCGTCTACTACTGCGCCATCTGAAGGTGGGGCAGTTACCACTAATGTTGTGCAGGGTTTGGTTAAATCTTATATGGCTTTAAATGGACAAGGCACTATTTCTGTTCGTGGAAGTCTTAACGCTACCTCATTAACAGATGCGGGAACTGGTGAATTTCAATATTCATTTGTCAACAATATGCAGAATAATGAGTACGTCCCCAATACCGAACTTCAATGGGATGAGAACGATGACAACAAGGTTGCATTTTCTTGTATTCGCAAAGCAGGAAGTTCACTTGAGACAAGCCAGTTAGGAATAGGAACTGGATATGCTTATACCAGTCTATTTGACCCATTGCGAGTTTTTGCCCAAGTAGTAGGAGACCTAGCATAATGCCATACATAGGTAAATCACCTGTTGGCGGTGGGTTCCACAAGCTGGACAACCTCACTGCCTCTGCAACGGATACCTACGCTCTTACGCTAGGGTCTGCTGCATACTACCCAGAGACTGCTAATCAGCTTCTGGTTTCCCTCAACGGTGTTATCCAAGCACCACAAGATTCGTTCACAGTCAGCGGCAGCAACCTCATATTTGACAGCGCACTTACAAGCAGCGACAGCATCGACTTTGTTGTGGCTCTTGGTGATGTGTTGGGTGTTGGTAGTGTGTCTGATGGTGCTATTACCACGGCTAAGATTGGTAACCAAGCGGTGACTATGGATAAGCTGGCTACGTCTGGTACTTTACCAGCATTGGATGGCTCTGCGTTGACTGGTATTTCATCTGGTGTAAAGCAAACTGTTGTGCATCAAGAGACTACAGTAAAAACCGATGGTCATGTTTTTGCCAGCAGTGGTACTGCCTATAGGCTTATGTCTGCGGCAAACGCAGTAGACAGCACTTCAAAAATGGAAGTGACAATTACCCCAAGTTCTGCAAGTTCAAAAATACTAATTTCAGTTTCTTGTTTCTTTGAACCTAACACAAGCTCACATGATATAATTTGGACATTGTATAGAAATACAAGCACAAGATTAGGCCAAGCTGACGATAGCAATAGGCGTGGTGGAATAGCAAATACAATTACTTCATTAGATTCTAATAACGATAGTACAATGGATAGTGTAAATTTTATATTTCAAGACACTCCTAATTCAACATCAGCCACAACTTATACATTAGCCTTTAGTGCTGGTGCATCAACAAATTTGTTTTTGAATAGGACAGTAGCTTATGGAGATAGCTCAGGTATTGAAAGAGCAGTTAGTTTAATTATGGCGCAGGAAATATAGGAGACAGATATGGCACTTATAAAGTTAAACAATCAGTCTCTCACCGCAGTATCAGCGTTACCAGCGGCAATCTCTACTGGTAGTGTGTTGCAAGTTAAACAAACATCAGTGAACTCTATGATTACCGCAACACCTGCTGGTGAAAGCACATTTAACGATATTGCAGGTATGAGTGTGTCCATCACACCAGCGTCAGCATCAAACGAGATACTGGTCAGTTTTACAATCAACATAGGTCGGACTTCTTCACAACAAAACAATTCAGTCAGACTGTTGCGTGATAGCACAGAGATTGTTGGGACAGGGGCAACCAAGAACGTATCTGGTTATCACCGATTAGCCTCAACACCAGAGATAGGCGCACTGACACTGCAATATTTAGACGCTCCATCAAGCACAAGCGCAGTGACATACAAACTGCAATGGGCAAGTGGTGGCTCTGGTTCTATCTACTTAAACAGGCGCGGAAATGATTCAACCTATGCAACTGTCTCGACTATTACAGTTATGGAAATCGCAGGGTGATGAAACTAGAACAGTCAGTAACCCCAGAACTCCGTGTTGCCCTCGACTTAGAGAGCCACGAGAAAGAATGTGCAGTACGCTACAAGGCTGTTGGTGATAAACTTGAAAGCCTTGATAAGCGTCTGTGGCGTTTGGAAGCTATGATAATGGGGTCAACAATAATAGTTGTTGGCCTCGCAGCTACCTTAATTACCAAACTATAAACCCCTTAACATCTTTGAATGGAGGTCATCACTATGATTGACCCAGTATCCGCTTTTGCGGCTGTTTCTGCTGGTCATGCTGCAATTATGAAGGCCGTCCAAATCGGCAGAGATTTAAGCAGCCTTAGTTCGTCAATCTCAAAATATGCCCAAGGAGAAGCAGAGCTTCAGTTTGGTGCATCCAAAAAGAAAAACTCAAGGTTTTCCCTTGCCGAAGACAGTGCCATCGAAAAGCATTTCAAGAAAGAAAAGCTAGACGATATGCGTAAAGAGCTTCGCAGTGTTTTCCAGCTTTATGGCAAACCAGGACAGTGGGAAAGATTACAAGCTGAAATAGCATCTGAACGAGCAAGAATACAAGCAGAGCTTAGGCTTCGCGCCCACAAACGAGAACAGTTAATCACATGGTGTGCCGTTATGGGCATCCTAACTATCGGAGTTGGGGGGCTTGCTTGGTATGTGCTGTGGTTAAAAGGAATGACGTAAAGTGTTTAAAGTAATTGTATTAGCCTGCTCCGTTTTTAATCCAACCGAATGCTACGAATATTCTAACACTCGTGGGGCTTATCCTTCTTATGAGCTATGCGCTGCACGAGCCGAAGAAATGCGACAAGCAATTCTGGAATTAAACGAAGGGCGAGAGAAACCTCAAGCGTTTCGCTGCGTAAAATTAAAAGGACAAAAGCTATGATTTTAGGAGTTGTACAGGCAGTCGCTGGGCTTGCTGGAACATGGATGGAAGGGAAAGTTGAAACCCAGAAAGCCAAGGTTGCAGTAGCAAAAAAGGTAGCTGCTGGTGAAATGGAGTGGAACCAAACAATGGCATCCGCTTCAGCATCTTCATGGAAGGATGAGTGGCTAACCTGTTTGGTAAGTATACCATTAATTTTAGCATTTACAGGACATGAACACATTGTTCAACGAGGCTTTGAAGCCCTTGAGACAATGCCGGATTTTTATAAGACAGCCGTTGGTGTCGTGTTTGCAGCCAGCTTTGGCGTTCAACAGTTAACCAAGATGTTTAAGAAAAAATAATTATGTGGGACATGCACAACCATACAACCCCAGAACAAGCAGAGAGAAATCGAATGAGCTTATATGCAAATATGAATAAAAGAAAAAAGGCAGGCACTAGCCGCTCAGTATCACAGTCAACAGTTTCAGATGCTGCCTATGCAAACATGAAAGCTGGGTTTCCAAAGAACAAAACGGACAAGTACAAAAAGAAGAAGGCATGAACCAGCTAGTTGACCAACTCATTAGACATGAATCTATGGAGCTAAAGCCATATAGATGTACTTCAAACAAGCTAACTATCGGAATAGGACGCAATCTGGAGGACGTAGGTATCAGCGAAGAAGAAGCGAAAAGCCTACTAATGAACGACTTGAAGCGAGTAGACACACAGCTAGAACAGATGATGCCGTGGTCACAAGAGCTAGACACGGTGAGATACGAAGGATTAATGAACTTCGTCTTCAACGTAGGGATAGGGACAGCCTTAAAGTTCGTCAACGCAATGGCAGCGATAAAGGAAAAAGACTTCGATACTGGAGCGACAGAGCTACTTAACAGCCGTTGGGCTGAGCAGGTAGGCCAACGTGCCATCGAAGTCGCTGAGCAAATTCGTACAGGAGAGTACCAATGAGCAGAGAAATCCTAGACTCCCTGCATGATGCAGTAAGCCAAGAGCTACTTGCTCGTGTTCGTACTGGCGAAGCTACAGCCTCAGAGCTATCCGTAGCCGTCAAGTTCCTCAAAGACAACGGAGCCAGCCTAGACGTTATAACTGCTGAGTCTCCTTTAGGTAGCCTCCTAGAAAGCCTGCCGTTTGACTCAGTGACTAACTAATAATGAAAAGTCCCTGCGTAGGTATCTGTAAACTTGATAAGCAGCAAAAGTACTGCGTTGGGTGTGGCAGAACAATGGAACAAATCCGTAATCATTATCTAAAGGACGCAGCAAACTATGGCTCCAAGAAACCATAAGCAATGGCGTACAAAGCCTAACGTAGAATATGTTAGCTCCCTCATCTACTCAGACCAAGACCTGTATGAGCAAGAGATAGAAAAGATATTCTCTAAGGTCTGGGTTCCCTGCTTTCACAAAAGTGAGCTACCACAAGCTGGTAACTTTAGAACTGGTCAGATAGCAGGGCAAAACATCCTTGCTTACAACACTGGCAAGGAGATAGTTGCCTATCGTAACTACGATGTGAATGAACCTAGTGGTATGTTTGCGGCTCCTATCGTCACCTCAGAACCAAAGCTGTATTGCGAAGTAAAGCATGGCGGCATGGTCTGGGTCACCTTAGACCCTAATCCTACCCAGAGTGTAGAAGAATGGACAGGTGGTGCTTTTGATTGCATTGCTGGTGCTATTGATACCGAAGAGCTAGAGGTATTCCACTATCACAAGGCTATCATAGATACCAACTACAAGCTTTGGCACGATACAAACTCAGAGTTCTATCACGATTTCATGCACTATTTTAACCGGGTGTCTGGTTTTAACGATGAGTACTTTGCCAGAAAGAACATTCCTTTCGATAACGGTCACGTTAACGTCAGCAGCTTCACGGTAAACTACGAAGAGTACGATGGGTTTGAAGACCGGGGAGAACTCTCTTTCCCTACCCTGCCCCCAAACCAATGGTACATGGTAGACTTATTCCCAGGATATAACTTTAATCTACGAGGCTCAGCTTACCGTAGCGATAGCGTCACTCCTCTAGCACCTAACAAGGTTCTCATAGAGTTCAGAGGCTATGGCCTCAAGAGTGACAGCAAAGAAGACAGAGCTACTCGTATTAAACACCATAACTCCATCTGGGGTGGCTTCGGACGTAACCTACACGAAGACCTACTAGGTGTAGCAGGACAAGGCACAACAATGCGTCCAGCTACTGAAGAGCGTTATATCCTCCACGGCAGACATGAGAATGGAACAATCCACGATGAGGTTGGTATGAGACATTATTATAACGAATGGTCTAAATGGATAGGCGTTGATGCCAGCAATCCAAAGGCACTAGCTGCTTGAACGTACCAGTTCAACTGCAGGACTTCAGAAACTTTCTCTTCTTGGTGTGGAAACACCTTGGCCTCCCAGAACCCACCCCGATACAGTACGACATTGCAGAATACCTGCAGAGTAGTCCTAAACGAGCCATTATTGAGGCTTTTCGTGGGGTGGGCAAAAGCTATATCACGGCAGCCTATGTCGTACACCAGCTTCTGCTAGACCCAGAGCTAAAGTTTCTTGTCGTATCTGCATCGAAGTCTCGTGCTGATGACTTCTCCACCTTTACCCAACGGATTATCCTAGAGCTACCCATATGTCAGCACCTAGTAGCCAAGGATACCCAACGATGGTCAAAGATTGCCTTTGACGTAGCCCCTGCTAAAGCAGCAGGTAGTCCATCAGTCAAGTCCGTGGGCGTGACAGGCCAGCTTACTGGCTCTCGTGCCGACATAATCATTGCTGATGACGTAGAAGTACCTAACAACTCCATGACCCAGATGATGCGCGAGAAGCTCAGCGAGGCAGTCAAGGAGTTTGACGCTATCCTAAAGCCAGATGGTAAGGTTGTGTACCTTGGAACCCCTCAAAACGAGATGTCCCTGTACAATACTTTACTAGAACGTGGCTATGCCATGCGTGTATGGCCTGCAAGGTATCCTACCGTAGAGGACTCTCAGAAGGCCTACAGCGGCCGCTTGGCTCCTTTCCTATGGAACACACTAGAGAAGGACTCAGAGGCCGTCAGCGGGACTCCTACGGACTCTAAACGCTTTTCTGATGAAGATTTGATAGAAAGAGAGCTAAGTTATGGCAGAAGCGGTTTCGCTTTACAATTTATGCTTGATACTAGCATGTCTGATGCTGATAGATTTCCTCTCAAGATAGCAGACCTGATTGTCTACCCCTGTGATATTGACACAGCACCAGAGAAACTGGTCTGGGGTATCTTCAAACCTATTGATAGCATCCCTAATGTGGCCTTGTCTGGTGACCGTTTCTACGCCCCAGAGGACACCGTAGGGCGTTCTAGCTACACAGGTAGTGTTCTTGCCATTGACCCCTCTGGTAGAGGCTCAGATGAGACAGCATACGCTGTTGTGAAGATGCTTAACGGTTTCCTGCACGTTGCAGCGGCTGGAGGCATAGCTGGGGGGTACAGTAATCAAACTCTGACCACCATAGCTAACCTAGCGAAAGACCATAAGGTTAACGCTGTGCTGATTGAGAGTAACTTTGGTGACGGTATGTTCACCGAACTGCTCAAACCCTACATGACCAAGGTGTACCCTGTGTCTATGGAGGAAGTCAGGCACAGTAAGCAGAAGGAAGCTAGGATTATAGACACTCTGGAACCTGTAATGAACCAGCATAGGCTCGTTATAGACCCCACAGTGCTGCAGAAAGACTACGATAGTGTACAGCACCTCCCCCCTGAGAAGGCCATGAGGTACATGCTGACCTATCAGATGACTAGGATTACACGTCAGCGTGGTGCTTTGGCTCACGATGATAGGTTGGATGTCCTAGCTATGGCTGTGCAGTACTGGGTAGAGCAGATGGCTGCTGATGCAGACACAGAAATCAGGGTCAGGAAATCTGAATTATTGGATAACGAGCTAGATAGGTTCTTATCCCATGTAAACACCAGTAACCATAGGCCAAAGGCCAGTTCGTGGTTCTAACCTTCCCCTATAGCTATAGGGGGGTTAAACTTATATAAGGATTAAACATGACATGTAAGTGTGGTAAGGGGTCTGTAGACCTCCTTTATGCAGTAACTAAGTATGCTGAGGGAATGATAGCAGTCCATAGGACTAATGTAGAAGTGTATATGGCTAACCCTGCTGGGATTGGGGAACACTCTGATGTAACTGAGGCTGTCATAGGGGAGCTAAAGAAGATTGCAGAGTACGATGATGTTATAGAGGTCATTGAAAAGTACTGGTAGATTTTAGGCATAAAAATCTGAAGGGGTATATACGTTATGACGTAGCCGACTTACCCCATTACCATCACGCTAGGCCATGCGCCAAGCCACAAAAACACATTGATGCCACGCCACCACGCCACAAAACATTCTTATATATAGGCTATCACTGGCCTTGTATCGGTTCATATATCCGATTGCTAGGGTTCTTGGTGTTTTGTGGTGTGGTTCTTTTTGGCTTGTGTGTTTGTTTGTATCTATTTTTTTTATTTATCTACATTAATGTAATAATTACGCTTGACGTTATGATTTTATTATGCTTAACTCTAATCATCAAGAGGACGCAATGGCCTAGCCAGACAATCCTTGATAACTAGGTGATAACTTATAAACGCTGTAACGCAACATTAAGCACCACGAATAAAAGAATAGCCTAACGAAGAAAAGAATTGACTAAACTACATTAATACACTAAAGTATATATTACATTAGAGCGGAGATAGCAGAACAAGCTCATAAAGTTGAAGCGTACCAACGCCAACAGCATGACCTTAGCTACCAAAGTGAAGCTCATAAATACTAGGGGGTGAATGTCCTAGGTAGCATGTCCATGAAAGCGAGGGCTATAGAGTAGTGCAGCGTTAGACCTAAGAACTACCAATGGGTGCAGCCTTAATCTGTCTATCCTTGACAGTTGTAGGTACACCTGGACTCCATACGCTATATCTCTCCCTTAAACCTCTAGGTGTATCTACACCTGTCAATGATGGCGGGTGTAAAGCTTAGGAGGCTATAGCTATGACTAAAATTATTCGTAATCCAATTGGTTTCTCTAACTTGTATGTAAAGCGTACCACTTCGCGCTATGGTGATATTGGTACATTTACCAACAATGTTGGGTTTCTCAAGGTTTCGCGTAATGCGATTACTGGTCAATGGGTATCTCGCAATGTGTAGCGCGGCAGAGTATTTCTTTTATATGATGCTGGGCATTTGCTGTTTAGTTGTATCCATGACTGGGTACATAACTGGCATTGCGTTAATCTATCCTATAATGCTAGGTGCAGGTGGTTTACTTGCTTTCTGGTTACCTTTCATTATCGCCACAATAGATGACTAGTGTCATCATCTGGGTACAGGTGTGTCTACTTGTACCCTAATGACTACACTACCGTAACATTTACACTGGAGGTTTATCATGTCTAAGGTTAACGGATTGAAGCTGCTGGGTGTTGGTACTAATGCCAAGACTGTTAAAGGTGACGGTTCAGAGTACTTGACCGCCATCATGTATCTTGCACCTGCTGACCAAGTAGAGGGCATCAATATGTGTCCTATGGCTGTCTTAGCAGGTTGCAAGGCTGGCTGTCTCAATACTGCAGGCCGTGGACAGATGAATAGTGTCCAAGCTGCAAGAGTACGCAAGACTATTCTGTGGCGTGATAACCGCGAGATGTTTCTTGTTCAACTCAAGTCTGACCTTGACCGTTTTAGTGCATACTGTACACGCAAGGGCATCAAGCCTTGTGTCAGGCTCAATGGTACATCAGACGTGCCGTGGGAGAACTATATCGACATGGAAAATGACTATCCTGAGATACAGTTCTATGACTATACCAAGACATCCAACAGGCTCGACAAAAAGTTGCCAAGTAATTACAGCATCACGCTGTCTTACTCTGAGGCATCTGACAGGTATGCAGATATGATTAGGCTGGACGCACTCAAGACAGGTGCAAACATGGCTGTTGTGTGGCGTACTCAAGACGCTATACCTGAGACATTCTTAGGACGCAAAGTTATTGACGGTGACAAGGATGACCTACGATTCCTTGACCCTGCAGAATGTGTTGTTGCCTTGTATGCTAAAGGTGCGGCAAAGCATGACACTAGCGGTTTTGTTATTGACTAATA
>ERZ1039804.2190-NODE-2190-length-10196-cov-6.786313_pt1 | contig 10196 bp, 13 predicted proteins | sample MGYA00383089_ERZ1039804 | MGnify/ENA primary metagenome ERZ1039804 (study PRJEB29581, sample SAMEA5548359) | metagenome | biome: marine; feature: coastal; material: water | depth 1 m | study: Short-term variability in the microbial, nano- and picoplankton...
AATTATCTATAAATCAATTTGGTTATTGATTTAAAAGCTAAACCTCTATTTTAATATTATTAGTTTTAAGGTAGAATGAATATTGTTGAGGTTAAGGAAGTGTGTTAAATGAAATTAATTAGATTTTTTATATCACTGCTTTTCAAGTAGTCTTTTAAGTGTAGATTTATCATTGGGAATTAAATTCACATTTTTGTTAATTTTTTCCAATCTCAATTTTAAATCTTCCCATTCAATATCAATTAAATCTAATTCCTTTTGTATTGTGGTAACTTCGCTTTGAAACTCCTCTTTTAAGGTTTTATTATTTTTGTAGTTTCCTTCACAAGCAGTTCCTCTTGCATAGATAAAGACGTTTCCAGAGCTACCTAATTCTCTAAAATCAATTTCGAACTTAAAAATGCAATTACAATCTTTATGAACTCTTTTAGCTTCTTTTAGTAATTCAATTTTAGCAGTTTGTACAGCTGCAAATTGTGTGTTGTTTTCGGACCAAACTTTATCCAAAGCACCTTCTATTGCATAACCCAAAACACCGTTTTCAAACCTATTACCTGTTGATGCAGTTCCAAACTGTTTAACAATACCAACATCAATCATACCTAAAGGTTTGGCTTCATAAATATTAGTATTAAAAATAGGTGTTTTCGAAGCGATATACTCTTCAAAATTTTCTTTTTTTGATTTAAGAGGTGTTGAAATGTTATTATACTTTGTATCTAAATCTCTTATTTGAATTTCAATCTTATCTCTGAATGCTATATACTGTCTATTAAGACCTCCTTCAATTATTTCATTATACCCCCAAAAATCTTTCCTAATTTCAGGTGGCAGTATTGCATTGATTTTATCAAAATCATCTTTAGTTAACTCAATTTCTTTATTAAATAAGCCCATTTTGTTTTTTTGTTAAAAGTAAAATTATTTATTTTAAAACCAACATTTGAATTTTGAAAAATAAAAAATAGACCCAATATGCACCCCCTACTGCACCCTTTTACTAAAAATTAAGCATAAAAAAAGAGCCATAAATTAATATAACCCTTTGATTGTATTTGACTTAACTCTTGTGGAGAAGATGGGGCTCGAACCCACGACCTCTTGACTGCCAGTCAAGAAACACTACTTAAACCCACTAACTTCAAACTACTGTTATCTATGAGTAAAATACTAAAAACCCCTTTATTATTGGTATTTCAGCTATTAATATTTTGATATTTTGAATATATTACTATCTTTGCTACTGCACCCCTTACTGCACCCCATTATTTATGACCATAACATTAAGTTTTAAAAAAAAGCTGGATAGATACGGAAGAGATACTATTAGGTATTATGTAGTTCACTCAAACGAGACCAATACCGTTAGGAGAAACTATGTAAATACTGGCATCAAAATTATCAGTAAGGATGTTGACACAAGAAGCTGGAGGGTAAAAGCATCTAACCCAATGCAAAAGGAACTGAATATATCATTAGACGAAGCAAAAGAAAAAATAAACACTGCACTAACAAAGTTTGAAACAAAGCAATTTAGCTTTCAGCAGGTTGTATCATATCTAAAGGGAGAAATTGACTATGGTTCAGTTGATAAATACATCAATACTGTAATAAAGCAATCCAGAACATCATATACCTACCTTGACTACAAAGCAACATTAGGAGCGTTCAAAAAGCACCTCAACATTGATAAAAAAACAAGTGTATCTTTTTTAGAATTTAGTTCATATGAAATACTGGACAAGTTTAAAAGACAGGCATTGGAAAATGGTCTATCTGGTAGTTCTTTAAATTCTTACTTTAAAAAAATTAGAGCCATATTAAATGATGCTTACGAGAAAAATTACATCTATGAGAAATTTGAACTAAAAAGAGGTCTAAAGGTAAACGCAAAGCCATCAAAAAAAATAGAAACAATAACACCAGAAGAGTTTGAGGAAGCTATCGAAAAGGTAAAGGATATTTATGATGCTCAAGCACTTGCTTTATACCTATTGATGTTTGGTTTACGAGGTATGTATTTAACAGATATAACCGCTTTAAAAGATGCTGAATACAAATGCAATAACTTTAATACTAAAGACCCCTACGAAGCTATATTTAATGATGGAAACGAGTACATTATCCATAGGAGAGTAAAAACCAAAAATACCACTAATGATGACCTCGTAATAAGAATAAACGACTACATTCCTTTCTTATTAAATAACCTTAAAAAGTTGTTTAAAATCACTCATAAAGGAAGAGGTTTAATATCAGATAACAAATTAGCTTTATTTGATTATGATATACAAAACACTACACTTCATAAAAACACTTGGGACGTTTACCAAAAAAGAGTTAGAAAATTATTAGGATATAGCTTTCAAACCGCAAGAAAGACCTATAACACTTTTGCAACAGAACTCGAGGTATCTAACACAATAAGAGATATACTACTCGGACACGCTCCGCAATCAATAAACGAAAAACATTATATCAATAGAAGAACTATAAAGATATCTGAAAAGGTACAACAAGCACACACCGAAATATTAGAGGACTTTAGGTTTGAAGATTTATCATTAAAACTATATTTTAAGATGATTAATTTTGTAAGTGATGAGGATAAGAAAATATTTGAAAAGGTTTTAAATGAACTATCTCTAAAAAGCAAGTAATTCTTTATCCTTTGTTTTCTTTACACATTTTATCTGTACTTTCTTAATAGGGTACATACTTTTTGTGTAAGTTATATTATTCATATATTCTAAAAACACCTTATCCACCCCTTTTTTTAATATTTTTTCAGTTTTTACACCTCTGAACTCTCCACGCTTGTAGGTAATATTAAATAAGGTAATTATAGATTTCTGTTTACTCTTATTGAGTTCCTTAAATCCTAATTCATTATAGTTGAAAGTAGCATCTTTTGAATATAGACCTCTTATAAGATTTGAATAAATATCTCTCTTATCTAAAGTGTAATTTGTAGTAACCTCTTTTAGTAATTCGTATCTTTTTACAGAGAATTTCTTTCCGATAAATAAGTTTAAATCTATCTCTTCTTTGGTTGCATCAAATAAGATATTATACACTCTCTGGACATTTGCATTATTCTTTAAACCCTCTATCCTTTCATTACCAGTAATTAGGTCTATTAAGTGTGATTTGCCTTGATATTCCAAGTTATTGCAAATAATTGCATACTCTTCTGGAAAGCTATTAAAATTTTGAGCGATTACCGTATCGGATACCCTCGAAGCCATTTTTACTGGATGACTTTCAAAACCTAAAGTTTGTATTTCTGTAACATCTATTTTGTAATAATTTAAGATGCCTATGTAAGCATCAAAACTTAAATGACTATACTGCTCGTATCTGTGTGCCATTTCATTACATAACTGTATTTTGGACTTATAATTTTCAAACGGACTGTTTATGATTTCATAATCGCCATAGTTCCCAATAATAGTTAAGTCCATATTATAATCGCTATTTTCACGAACACGAGCCAGAAGCTGAACCATATCGATTGCATTGGGCATACATCTGGTATCTTGGCTTACTGCATAACATTGAACATCCCTATCTACCTCAAATGATAAACCAACATCATAAATAGAGGTACACAAAATAAAGTCGAGGTCTGAAATCTTTCCTTTCTTTAGTTCTCTAATTTTCTCTTTATCTTGATTTTGATATAAAACATTATCCTCATCTGAATAGATACAAGCAATCTTATCTTTTTGAGTAGGTTTAAATGTTTGCATTATATCATCTATGACTTTTTTAGAATTAACTCTTATAAGAATTGTTTTAGATGGGTTCAGATTATTTGTTATAATATCTTTTATAGTATGCTTAACGTTATACTTACCAGTTAAAATCTTAACCTCCTTTTTGGTTCTGTGAATATCAAATTCAAGTATGTAATCTTTGTTATTGTATTTTGGGAATAAGTCCTCTATGATTTCTGGGGTTGCAGTTATAAAAACGACTTTAGTTTGTGTTTGAAATATCATAGGAATAACATCTCTAAAACTTGAATGAGAACATAAAAGGTGTGCCTCATCTACTATGTATAAATCAACGTCCTCTATTTTTTCTATACTGTCGTAAGTGGTTACAATAAAATTACTTGTTTTATTATAACTCAAAAACTCTGCTCCATAACCACAAGTGAGGTCTGGATTATCTTTTTGAATATTATCTACTAAACTTTGGTAAGGACAAAGGAGAACTATTTTTTTGTGAGGGTTTGCATCTGCATATCTAATAATGGCGAAAGTTTTGCCAGTTCCAGTTGGGGATGTTATTAATTGTTGTTTAATTTTTTTGTTTATAAATGAGTTTATTGTTGTTTGAAACTCTCCTATAAACTTATCAATCGTATACATTGATTAAGGTTTAAAAGTTAATACTAATTTGTAATAAAGGGAGTTTGCGGAGGTTTGATTCGCGTAGCGATCAAATCCTCCTACAAATCTCCCACAGAAACCACAAAAAGAAACAAAAGCGATTTTTAATGTCTATTGGTTAAATCTTTTTTGCTGCGAATTTTTCTACTTCTTTTCATTACCTCTGATGGAATTTCAGCATTCAAACTCTCTTTGCTTTTAAAGTTTTCGATTGCCTTTTCTATAATCCGCATTGTAGCGTTATTCACTTGAGTAATGTTTCCGTTTGAATTGTTTTTTAATGTAAAACTGTATGTTCCCATATTATCTGATTAATGATGAAAATGGCGAATAGATTAAAGCACCAGACCTATCAAATCCTATATGCTTTCTATCCTCATAACTTAAAGTATTGTGCATCTGGATTATCTTGTCGAGTATATCTTTTGTGCGTATTTCATTGTCTGTGTAGTATTCAACGTGCTTATCTCGAATACTATCTAAAACACGCTTTTTAAGACCTTTGTTGGCATTTAAATCGTCTGCACATAATCTACCATCGATTTGTTTTTCGAGTTTTAATAACCTCTTATATTCTTTATCTTGATTATAGGCAGTAGCACTCATTAAAGCATTGACAAAACCAGATTGTTCATTCAATTTAAATTCAAATTCTGCGATGGAATTACTATCTAATTTCTTTAGTAGTTCAGATTGCTCAACAACTAAATCAACCACTTTAAGGAGGTCTTTCGTTTCTGCATCAATTCTTGCTTGATAAACTTTTTTAATTTTTGGTGTTTTCATTTTTTTTGGTGTTATAATTATAGATATAGATTTTTGTATTCTTCCAAATGTTCTTTGGTAGTTCACTACCTACCCATTCTTTGAGTAATGCTACTTTTTCTTTTGTGCTTGACCTACTCATCTGTTTCAAGGTTAGAGATAGCATACCTTATTACTGATGATATACTACATTCGTTTTCAGTTGCAATCGTTTCAAGATTAGACCTCATCTGGTTTGGCATACGTAAACTAATTGTATGCTCATTTCTTACTATTTTTTCCATTGGTTTTGGATTTGGTTAATAAGTCAACTACCTTTTGTAGGAGGTCGACTGAACTTTCTTTTTTAGGTTTTCTCCTATATGTTTCTTTTGTTCTTACTTTCATATTATGATAACTAAATATTATTTTTTTGTTTTACTTTCTGTGATACCCTTACACCGATTATTATTTTAAATGGCTGATAATCAATGATGATATAAATTTCGTTCTTAAACATCTTTTTTGACTTCTTATCTTTCTACTATTATATAACACAGAATGCAATACTTTTTATTTTGAATGGGTACTTTTTTTTCAGTTAACTGATTAAAACTGATAAACTTTATTAATAATCTTTTTTAATCCTTTGTGATTATTTCTATTTCTATATTCTCTGGAAAGCCATCCGAAACTGGTTTCACTTCAACTGCCTTTTGCATTGGGACTATAAACTTTAAAAGGTTTATGTAATGTTTAATAAAAGCATCATCATCCAGACGTTGCATCCTTTCGTTTAATTCGATTGTATTACTTGCTATTATATCTGAAATTGTGGCTTTGACCTCCGAAGAAATCTTATTCACAGAACCCTTTGGTCTGCCGTTCTTATTTGCTACTCCTTTAAAACTCATAGTATTTTATCATTGGTTACCATTAATATATAGCGGTATGTGTAATATTTTGTGTAATACTTATAAACAACTTATAGACACTTATAGACATTTTTAGGGTATAGGTTTTATTAACCACCTAATAGTAAAGGATACATTGGTTTTATATAGTTAAATTAGCCCACCCTATTATTGTCTAATTGAAAAAGAATTATTACCTTTGAACTTTAACCGAACAAAACCGAACATATGATAGTCAAGTACAGTAGGGTTTCGACCATAGAACAGAACACAGATAGACAAGAAAAGTTTGAGGGTAAAATTTACAGAGATAAAATAAGCGGGTCTACTCCATTCGCTGAAAGACCACAAGCAAAGAAGCTATTAAGCAATAAAGAAATCACAGAGGTACACGTTCATTCTATTGATAGGTTGGGTAGAAATACATTAGACATTATGCAAACAATCCAAAACTTTACAAGCATTGGGATAAATGTAGTATCGGATAAGGAGGGGCTAAATACCATAATCGATGGTAAAGAGAACCCTATCGCAAAAATGATGATAGGTATCTTGGGAACACTTGCCGAATTTGAACTATCGAGAGCAAAGGAAAGACAAATAGAGGGGATAGCTGAAAGGAAAGCTAAAGGTCTTTATACTGGTAGACAAAAGGGAACTTCTGAAAGTATAGATACATTCATTAATAAGGCATCAACTCAAGCCATTCTTAAACATCTTAAACAAAAAGAGAGCATTAAAAGAACTGCATTATTATCTAAAACATCAGAGGGTACAGTCAAGAAAGTAAAGAAGCTAATTAGAGATGGTCAAATAAAAATATAAAACCCCTACTAAATTAATAGTAAGGGTTTTTAAATTATTTTTAAAATGGTCTATTTGATATATTTAAGTAATACGTTAATTGATGTGTCATCATATTCAAATTGAACTACTTCGTAATTTTCTAAAATATTAAGAACATTAATAATTGAAGAGAATTTAACTTTTTTGTTATTTAATCTTATTGCGTTGGGATTTAAACCAGTTTTTAGTTCTTGACCATTATCAATATTAACATAGGTTTTTTTATTATAAACTTGAGGTTTTGAAACTATAATATATTTTGAGTTTATTTCGTTTAAAAGAACTCCATCTCTATTTGTGTAATCTTGCCCAAAAGAGATTAATGGAATAAATAATAAAATAATAAGTAAATTTTTCATAGTAAATGTTTGTTTAAGATTACCCTCGTTTAAGGAGGTTTTTTGTCTAATGTTGGGGATGCTCGATAGAGTTAATCACAAGTATTACTACTTCTTTTTCCTTCTATAGCATTAGCTAAATCATCAGAACTTGATTTAGTCAAATTCGTAACAGCTACAGAACCACTACTCCTTTGTACAGTCATTTTTACTCCAGTTCCTTGTCTTGTATATCTATAGGTCATACTTCCTAACAAATATGTAACAGCATCTTTTTCGTTAGATGTAATTACCCCACCCTCTTGATAATATGTGGCGTAACATTCAGAACGTTCTGGCCAATCGGTAACAACATTTTCATAATAAGCGTATTGATTAAAATCAAATGAATAATAAACATCATAATTGTATTCCAAATCTGGTCCACTTCCGTTTGAATGTCGACTAACACCACTGTAAGTGTAAACATTGTTTTCTAACTCTTCTGAAAAATATTCATAATCAACATCGTCAGAACCAGTACATCCGATTAAAGCAACAGTTAAAAATAAATAAAGTAATTTTTTCATAATAAATTTTATTTAAAATGAGTAATGGCTACATACTAAATTTTAATCTATAACTTGATTTACTATATTTCCCAGACCTATTAAAAACCATTGTATAATCTCCTTTTAAAGAAAGTGCCTTACAAACTTGTTTAAAATCTTCATCACTGAAATACAAAGTTCCATCCTTTGTAAAAAACACTCTTTTTATTGAGGCAATATTACCGTCTGGTTGCTTTATTTTAACTAATTCAAAAGTAGCTTCAATTGATTTTGCTCTACTACTTCCATATTCAAGAACATTAATACTTAAAGATTTACCATTGGTAGTAAACTGTCCATACAACTTGCTATTGTTTGTTGCTGAATTACTAAATACTCCATCTGTTGTAACCATATACTTGTATTTCTCTCCAGTTTTGTCCCCAAATTCATCCACATATTCTCCCTCGCTCCAATTGTCCCAAACCGAATTAATTGCCTCTTGTTCTTTTCTTATTAATTCTTTTTTTAAATCATCCGCAACTTTCTGAATACTATCTAATCTTGATTGTTCGGCAGCTAATCGTTTAAGTTCTTCTTTACTCTCAACTTTATCGTAAGATTTTATTTTATCAGTTCTTAATCTAATAAACTTGCCATCCATTTTTTGAATATCTACAATTCGTTTTTGTTTATTAATTCTATAACTCTTTGATTTAATAACTTCTCCAGTTGTAGTAGTAATTTTATAAGTTGCAGCTTCTACTTGCCCAAAAGAGATTAATGGAATAAATAATAATAGTAATAATAATTTCTTCATAATAAATGTTTTTTCAATTTTACAAAAATCAATAGGTTAAATAAGTCCATAATCAGCCCATTAATTGATTAATATTTTGCTAAAATAAAAAATAAAATTACTTTTTTTTTAAGATAATAAGAGAAATTAAAATCCTCCTTATTTTCACTTATTCCTAATAACGGAATTTATCCAATATTATCAGATTTAGTTCTATTACAAGGTTCGCATAGTAATTGAATGTTTCTATAAGTATTTGCACCACCTTTTGAATGAGGGATAATATGGTCAAATTCTAAATTTTCATTTGAACTACATTCAACACATTTACCTCCATCTCTATTCCAAACCTTGTCTTTTACATCTTGTGGTATTCTTCGGCTTCTTTTTCCATCTTCAACTTTTGGTTCTTCTAATTGTTTAGTCCCAAAACCCCTAAAAGTCAACCCTCTATGAAGCGGTGTGTTTATATTAAATTTACCTCTATTAAATTTGAATGTTTTCCAAATTATATTAATTTTTTTCTCTAAACGTCTGCAAACATCAGACAATTCGAGATAATAATTATAGTTATTATATATTTCTAAAGCAATTTCATTATTAATTGAAGATTTTCTTTTACAAGTATCGCATCTAATAATCATACTTTTTTCTGATAATTCCCAAACAGTATAATCTCTATTTTCACACTTTTTACAATAAGAAACCAATTCACTTAACTTTTGAATACTTAACTTCAGATTTTTACTTGAATTAAATAAATGAGGATTTTCTTTTCTAAATTTTTTGTAATTTATTTTTAGCTGTTCTTTTGCCTTTTGCTTTCTCAATAAAGCATCCTCTCTCTTTTTTACTTCTTGAGGACTATTATAAAACGCTCTTTGTCTTTCTTGCCTTTTGTGTTCTTCTTTTTTTTCTTGGGCTTCTTCATACATTGCATTACCTCCAACTATAAAAATTACAAGAAAAATAATTACCACAATTATAAAACCAGCTGTTACAGAGGCATCAGATGCACTTGTAGTACTTTTACAAGATATTAAAAAAAATAAAGTAAATATTAATAGATATATGTTTTTCATTTTAAGAGATAATTACTCAAATATAATTAATTCCTAATAACTGAATTTTTTAAAAATGTGGTTAATACAGATGGTCAAATATCTTTTTGAAAAAAATTGATTAAATAATTCAGAAATTACGTAATTATCGTAAATCTTCTTTATTCCAATGGTAATATGTCAATTAATCAAATTCTAAAGAAAGTCCAATAGTGAAATATCTTTTCGATTACTTTTCTAATAGTTTTTTCAGTTCATTTTTACTTTCTGGAATAGATGCAGAACCCTTGAAAATTTTTTCTAATCTCAACTTTAACGCTTCCCGTTCAATTTTGATTAAATCTAATTCCTTTTGTGCACTATTAATTTCATTTTGAAGTTCCTCTTTTAAGGTTTCAGTGCTTTTGTAAACTCCTTTACAAGCTGTTCCTCTTGCATAGATAAAAACATTTCCAGAGCTACCTAATTCTCTGAAGTCAATCTCAAACTTAAAAATACAATTACAATCCTTATGAACTCTTTTAGCTTCTTTTAGTAATTCAATTTTAGCAGTTTGTACAGCTG
>ERZ1039804.2195-NODE-2195-length-10187-cov-3.786913_pt1 | contig 10187 bp, 12 predicted proteins | sample MGYA00383089_ERZ1039804 | MGnify/ENA primary metagenome ERZ1039804 (study PRJEB29581, sample SAMEA5548359) | metagenome | biome: marine; feature: coastal; material: water | depth 1 m | study: Short-term variability in the microbial, nano- and picoplankton...
GCAGGCTTTGAGATGATGTGGGCTGAAGACAACCTCAAGAACTATCCGTATCTGCTGCTGAACACGGTGACAGATGCGAACGGCAACGAAAGCCTTGCTGGTCCGATCGGCTACACCAAGCCGCCTGTTGTTCCGCCTGCGCTTGCTGGTCTATTGCAGATCACAGAGCAGGACATTTCTGACCTGTTGGGCAACCAAGAAGCTGGCGAGGAAATGACCACCAACATTTCTGGCAAGGCTGTTGAGTTGATCCAGAACCGTTTGGACATGCAGTCGTTCATCTACATGAGTAACATGGCCAAAGCAGTCAAGCGCGGCGGCGAGATCTGGCTTTCTATGGCCCGTGACACGATGGTTGAGCCTGGTCGTAAGATGAAGGGCATGGGTTCGCAGGGTGAACTTCACCGCATTGAACTTGGCAAGCCTGTGTTGAACGCAGAGACAGGCGAAGTTGAGTATGAGAACGATCTGAGCAACGCCAAGTTTGACGTATCTGTTGAGGTTGGCCCGTCATCGTCTTCTAAGCGTTCCGCCACTGTGCGTTCGCTCATGGGCATGATGCAGCTTTCTACTGACCCAGAAACGCAGCAGGTGCTTGGCGCTATGGCCATGATGAACATGGAAGGCGAGGGCATTGGTGAGGTTCGTGGATACTTCCGCAAGAAGCTGATCCGCATGGGTGTTGTTGAACCCACAGATCAAGAGAACGAAGAACTGATGGCTGAACTTCAGCAGCTTCAGGATCAGCCTGATCCACAGTCGATGTATCTGGAAGCGGAGGCTATGAAGTCTCAGGCGCAGGCACAGAAGGCTATGGCCGACACAGAATACACGGCAGCGCGAACAGAAGAGACGCGCGCCAAGACGATCGAGACGCTTGCTGGCATTGAACAGAAAGAGCGCTCGAACGTAGTAGACACAGCCCAGAAGCTACAGAACGTGGTTACTGGGCCAGGAATGCGTCAGCCGCCCAGACGCACATAAAAGATGGGTGAGAATTGAACGAGGATCTAATGCAGATTGAAAAGGCAGAAATCGACGACGACTTTGACTTTCAGGAAACTGAGGCAGAGGAGCCAGAAATCGAACTTGAAGATGAGCCAGAAGTAGAAGCTGAAGAGGCTGAACTTGATGGCGAATTCGAAAAGGACGAACCTTCTGAGGCCGAAGCTGAAGATGAAGCTGATGTTGTTGTCACCATTGATGGGGAAGCGCCTGACCCAGAAGACGAAGAGGAAGCCCGCGCGCCTGAATGGGTCCGCGATCTTCGCAAACAGTATCGTGAGGAAAAGAAACGCGCCAAGGAGTTGGAACAAAAACTTGAGAGAATGGAGAGTGGGCAAGCGCCTGCGCGTCAGCCTCTAGGTCAAAAGCCAACGCTGGAAGCTGCGGATTACGACACCGAACGATATGAGACGGAACTTGCGTCGTGGTATGAAAAGAAGCGACAGCATGACGAACAGCAGGCCAACATTCAGGCTGAACAGCAATCTGTGCAGAAGGAATGGGAAGGCAAGTTGGAGAGTTATCACTCTTCCAAGGCTGATCTTAAAGTCAGAGACTATGAGACAGCAGAGGATGTGGTGCAGGACACTCTCAGCGTTATGCAGCAGGGCATGATTGTTCAGGGTGCGGATAATCCCGCTCTGGTCGTTTATGCGCTGGGCAAGAACCCGAAAAAAGCGAAGGAAATTTCCTCGATTGTAGATCCCGTGAAGTTCGCCTTTGCGGTGGCAAAATTGGAGACCAATTTGAAAGTCACAAAACGTAAGGCGTCAGCGAAGCCAGAAAAGAAGATCAGCGGCACAGGTCGCCCTTCTGGATCGGTAGACAACACCCTAGAACGTCTGAGAGCAGAAGCCGAAAGAACTGGAGACTATTCTAAGGTTTTCCAGTATAAGAGGCAGAAGCAATCAGCTTAAACTTAATGGAGTAGAAAATGGCTAACTCATTTTCAAAAGAAGAACGCGTAGCGTTTGAAGACATCCTTGCAGGCTTTAACGATGCACTTGTGCTTTCGTCTTTGGTCAGCAAATACAACACCAACGGCTCTGAAATGGAGCGTTCGTCTGACACCATCTCGCGTCCAATGCCTTACATTGCACAATCTTACGATGGTTCAGATGCAACATCTAACTTTGGTGACAACACTCAGTTGTCTGTTCCTGCAACTATTGGCTACCAGAAGCACAGCACTGCGCTTTTGACTGCCAAAGAACTGCGTGACCAGCTGCAAGAGAACCGTCTTGGTTCCTCTGCTGCACAGAAGTTGGCGTCTGACATCAACGTGGCGACACTGACTGTTGCGTCTAACCAAGGCACAATCGTTTCTAAGCGCACCACTGCTGCTGGCGGTTATTCCGACATCGCAGAAGCTGATGCTCTGATGAACGAGCAAGGCGTCATGATGGACGGTCGTAACTTCGCACTTTCCAGCCGTGACTATAACGGCATGGCGAGTGACTTGGCTGCACGTCAGACAATGAACGAAATGCCAACTGAGGCTTATCGTCGTTCATATGTTGGTGAAGTGGCTGGTTTCCAGACATTCAAGATGGACTATGCAAACCGCCTCGCAGCGGCTGCTGGCACAACTGTGACTGTCAACGGTGCAAACCAGTATCACACACCTGCTGCAACATCGACTGCTTCGACTGGTGAGGTTTCTAACGTAGACAACCGCACACAGCCTCTAATTGTTGCTGTTGGTTCTGGCACAGTCAAAGTTGGTGACGCGTTCACCATCGCCGGCGTAAATGCTATTCACCACATCACCAAGCAAGACACAGGTCAGCTGAAGACGTTCCGCGTCACAGGCATCGTATCTGGTTCTGGCGGTTCTGGCACAATCACAATCAGCCCTGCGATCGTTTCTAACGGTGGCTCGACTGATGCAGAAGCACAGTATCAGAACGTGACTGCAACGCCTGCTGATGGCGCGGCGATCACATTCTTGAACACTGTTGATGCTGCTGTGAACTGCTTCTGGCACCGTGATGCGATCGAATTGCTTCCAGCTTCGCTTGCAGTTCCAACGGATGCTGGTGCAGACATCATGCGCGCAACAACCGATCAGGGTGTTGAGTTGGTCATGCAGAAACAGTTCGACATCAACACACAGAAAACAAAGTATCGTTGGGATACACTGTTTGGTGTGGCACTGCTTCAGCCTGAAATGGCTGGCATCATGCTGTTCTCGCAGACTTAATGATCTTTGGGTGGGGCTTCGGTCCCACCCTACTCTTTATAGGAGGCTCACATGAGCGTTATGCTTTACAAACACCCAGGCAAGCACGAAATCCACGGTGATATGTTTGACTACATCATTGTTGATAAGGGTGACGTTGCTGCGAAGGTGAAAGAGGGCTGGGCGAAGTCAACGGACGAAGCCAAGAAGCCAGCAAAGAAACCTGCGTCGAAACGCAAAGCTAAGGAATAAAAAATGGCATATACGAAGCGTGATATTGTCGAACAGGCATTCGAAGAAATCGGTCTTGCTTCGTATGTGTTTGACTTGCAGCCGCAGCAGCTTGAGAGCGCATTGCGGCGCTTAGATAACATGATGGCAACGTGGAACGCCAAAGGTATTCGCCTTGGGTATCCGTTGCCTTCTTCACCCGCTGACAGCGACCTAGATCAAGAAATCGGCGTGCCTGACAGCGCGATCGAGGCCATGTATCTCAACCTGTCTGTCCGTATCTCTGGAGGCTTTGGCAAGACTGTCAGCCCTGAGACTAAAGCCTCTGCCAAGCGCGCATACAACGAAGTGGTTGCCAACTCTGCGCTTCCCATCGAGATGCAGCTTGGAAACGCGACCATCCCTGCTGGCGCTGGAAACAAGGGCTATCGTTACGACAACGACCCATTCCTTCGCGCACCGCAAGACCCACTGACTGTCGGATCTGACAGCATCCTTGATCTGGAGTAAAACATGGCAAACATTAACCAACTTTCCTCTGTGAGTTCACTTCAAGGCGGCGATCAGCTTGCTGTGTGGGCCACAAACAATGGCGACAGCCGCAAGGCATCCGTCACCACCCTGATGGACTATGTGAACGCAAACGTCACAACAGTCACGCAGAACACGCAGTATGCGGCACCTGCGGCCACTGGCTTCAGCGTCACGGTCAACACAGGCGACGTCTGGCTGATCCTGACACCTGTTAGCACATACGCTGCTGGAGCCGTTGTGCTGCCCACTGGTGCGTCTGACAAGGACACCGTGACCGTGAATTGCACGCAGATCGTTACATCGCTCACAGTGTCTTCTGGAGCCACTGTAGTAGGTGCGCCGACAACGCTTGCTGCAAACGACTTCTTCACAATGCGCTATGATGGTGCAACTTTGTCTTGGTATCGTGTAGGATAACTTAATGCAGATCCCCATTCTCAGCGGCATTTTCGCAGACGGGTCTCCGAACTTTCGGACATCCTACCCAAAGAACATGATCCCTGTTCCGAAAGGCACGGGGATTTCTGAGGGTTATCTGCGCCCTGGAGAGGGGATTGTGGAAGCTGGCACTGGCCCTGGCAACAACCGTGGCGGCATCAACTGGAATGGCTCGATTTATCGCGTGATGGGGACCAAGCTGGTTGAGATTGCGCAAGACAACACTGTCACTGAGATTGGCGATGTTGGTGGCACAACAAGAGTGACGTTTGACTATGGCTTTACTTATCTTGCGATTGCGTCAAACAACAATCTATTTCTATATGATGGCACCACGCTAACGCAGGTCACTGACCCTGATATTGGCACTGTCTTGGACGTTGTTTGGATCGATGGGTATTACATGACCACAGATGGCGAGTTTCTGGTGATTACTGATCTAGATGACCCGTTTGCGGTGAACCCGTTGAAGTATGGTTCGTCTGAAGCTGACCCAGACCCCGTGAAGGCTTTGCTCAAGCTGCGCAATGAGGTCTATGCCATGAACCGCTACACGATCGAGGTCTTTGACAACGTGGGCAGCACAGGTTTTCCGTTTCAGCGCATTGCAGGCGCGCAGATACAGAAGGGAACGGTAGGCACGCACGCAAATTGCGTTTTCATGGACAGCATTACGTTCTTGGGTGGTGGCTTCAATGAGGCACCTTCGATCTATATGGGCGTAAACGGTTCAGCGCAGAAGATTGCGACCCGTGAGATTGAAGAAATCTTGCAGGAATATACAGAGACAGAACTTGCAACTGCGTTCCTAGAAGAGCGCGTTGACAAGGCTCACACGTTCCTGATCGTTCACTTGCCACGTCACACGCTTGTGTTTGATGGCGCAGGATCACAAGCAACAAGCCAAGCTGTTTGGTTCACGCTTTCATCAACGCTGGTTGGCGAAGGTATGTGGAACGCCTGCACTTGCATCTGGGCTTATGACCGCTGGAACGTATGTCACCCGACAACAAACCAGTTTGGCTATCTGGATAACACTATTTCGACGCATTGGGGCGAGACGATCGGCTGGGAATTTGGCACGCTGATTGTTTACAATAGTGGGCAGGGTGCAATTTTCCATGACATCGAACTTGTTTGCCTGACTGGATCTACAGCGTTTGGCGTCGATCCGACCATTTGGACGCAGTATTCCGTTGATGGCGACACATGGAGTGCTGAAAAGCCAATCCGTGCAGGCAAGACAGGGGAACGCAACAAGCGGCTTATGTGGTTGCAACAGGGTCATATGCGGAACATGCGTATGCAGCGCTTCCGTGGCACCTCTGACGCTCATGTGGCTGTCGCAGCACTGGAGGCGCGGGTCGAACCGCTGGCGTTCTAATGGCTGATCTAAATGTCCCTACACGAAATCAAATTGCGCGCATCGCTGATAATGATCCTGAGATGGTCAAGGCTTTCGAGCGCCTGTTCACCGTTGTTGGTGATAACACGCCTGCTGACATCGCGGCGCTGACACTTCTGATCGAAGCAGCTGCATACGATGCTGGTGTGGCGCAGAACAAAGCTGAAAGCTATCAGGCAAACAGCGCAGTTTTCGATTACGTCGATCTTCGGCGCGTCGCTCCGCATGGAGAAAAAGAACGCCAGCTCTGCTGGAACGATGATGACGCGACGTTGAACATCGGCATGGAGTATGGGGTTTCGCAACAGGTCGGATTGGAAACCTACGCTCGCGTTGAAAACAACACTGGCGTGACGATCCCGAATGGAACGGTTGTCGGCTTTGTCGGTGTTGGCGCTGGTGGGGCGCTTTCCGTTGCGCCTTATCTTGCAGACGGGTCGCAACCATCGCTGTATATCTTGGGCGTGATGACGCATGATTTTCCCGACAGCGGATCGCAGGGATACTGCACAAGCTGGGGTTATGTTCGAGATATAGACACCAGCGGGTTTAGTGTTGGCGATTTGCTTTACCCATCCACAACGGTTGCTGGCGCATTTACCAATGTTAAGCCAACTGCCCCTGACAATGTTATTCCAGTCGCCGCGTGCCTTGTTTCTGACGCTTCTGACGGAATTATATTCGTTCGCCCAACTATCGAGCAAATGCAGTATTATGGGGTGTTCAGCAAAACAACTGACGCAACGCCTGCGGCAATCAATACCGCCTATACGCTGACATTCGATAACACTGACATTTCTAACGGCGTGACAATCGGGACGCCTACATCACGGATCGTTGTGCCTGCTTCTGGGCTTTACCAACTTGAAGCTAATGTTCAGATCAGTAGCGGGAACAGTTCAAAAAAAGATATTTACGTCTGGTTCAGAAAGAACGGGACAGATGTTCCGAACACAACGCGGATCGTGACCAGTGATGTAAGCAATGGATATGTGACTGTTACTTTGACTGAGACGTTATCACTTGAGGCGTCCGATTACATCGAAATGGCATATGGCGCGAACAGCACAAACATTACCATCGACAGCGTTGCTGCAACGGCATTTGCACCCGCTGCCCCATCCGTCATTCTCACAGTAACGCAGGTGCAACAATGACCATCACACCAACAGTTCTGATCGAACCAAAGCAGGCAGAAGCCACCAACACGGTTCAATACACCGCAGATGGCGTTAATGCGATCGTGGACAAGTTCACTGTCACGAATAACGGCGCAGCTGCGGCAACCATCACAATCAACGTGGCGACGAACCTTGGCACGGCTGATGCTTCAAACCGCATCGTCAACGCACGCAACATCGATGTTGGGGAATGTTACACCTGCCCAGAACTTGTGGGGCAAGTGCTGCTTGATGCGGATTACATTTCGACAACAGCAAGCGCCGCAACCACACTGACCATTCGCGCCTCTGGGCGTGAGATTACGCTCTAGGAGATCGACATGGATGATATGATGATTGAGTTTGGCTTGCCGAAGATGAAGATCGTCTCGACAGCTGAGAACAAGAAGAACCGCAAGATGGTTGTCGAAGAGTGGCGTCTTGGTCCAGAAAACCCGTCGATCGAGCGCACAGCCAACAAAGAATATTGGAAAGACTTGGGCAAGGCGCTTGGCTGCGATGAGAAAGAAGCACGCCGCCGCCTCTGCGCAAACTGCGAGTATTTTAAAAACGGCCCCATGAAGCAGGCCATGATGGAAAGCATCCCGCTTGATGATTACGACACCGATGCTGGTGGTCGTGGCTACTGTGTGCGCTTTGACTTCGTGTGCCACAACCTGCGCTCCTGCCAGGCTTGGGAGGAGTGTGACTGATGGATTACCGCGACACAGCATACAGCATTGCTTTGGAGGAAGGTGTCGATCCAGATCTGTTCATTCGCTTAGTTACTGCTGAGAGCGCCTTTAATCCGAATGCGCGTTCGCCTGTTGGTGCTTTTGGTCTTGCGCAGCTTATGCCAGGAACTGCGGCTGAATTGGGCGTTGATCCAGAAGATCCTGTCCAAAACCTCCGTGGCGGCGCAAGATACTTGCGTCAGCAGATTGACAGGTTTGGGGACACCTCTTTGGCATTGGCCGCTTACAACGCTGGCCCAGGAAACGTCAGCAAATATGGCGGCATTCCTCCGTTTGAAGAGACGCAGAACTATGTGAACAAAATCATGGGCGGATACTCTGACACAAGAGTGCTTGAGGGACGCCCACAAGCCGCTCCACAAGAGGATGAACAGTTCGCGCGTGGTTATGAGCCAAGGGACGCTCTGGCCGACTTCTTCGCCACTCAGATGGAACAGGTTCAGCCAACAGATCTCTATAATCCATACGAAATTCCGCAAAGGTTTCAGTTGAAATGAATGATCTTGCCGTAAACACTGATTTCTGCGATAATGCAGATGCTGAGACGATGGCCCACCAGCAGGCGGTTCCCAAACAGGATGGCCCATTGCACATAATCGAGAGAAATGAAGAGTTTGCTCCAATCGACTTAGATCTTGTCGAGCAATACCTCATGTCTCAAGAACAGGCTGAATGCCCTGTTCAGCATTATTTTGGCCCTGGCGTTTGTATCCGTGAACTGTTTGTTCCTGCTGGTTCTTTGGTTCTAGGCCACAGGCACAAAGAGCAGACTATGAATATTCTGCTGAAGGGCAAAGCCGCAGTTGTGATTAACGATGAAGTTCGTGTCATTGAAGGCCCGTATATCTTCGTCAGTGATCCTGGAAGGAAACTTGGATACGCAATTGAGGATGCTGTCTGGCAGAATGTTTTTGCAACTGACGAAACAGATCCAGAAAAAATCGAGGATATGTTCGTGGAAAAGACAGACGCTTGGAAGCGCAACCAAGAAGAAAAGAAAAACGCTGATGCGATAAGCGATGCTGTTCGCAAGCAATTTGGAGGGTTTGTCTCATGTCAATGATGGCAACAGCAGTAATTGGATCAGCTGTCATTGGCGGCGTTGTTCAAAGTAGATCAGCCAGCAAAGCAGCAGCTGTACAAACACAGGCAGCTGATCGTGGCGTTGAAGAGCAACGCAGGCAGTTTGATCGCGTTCAAGAACTTCTTTCGCCTTATGTTGAGGCTGGTGATGTATCACTGCAACAACAGATGGCTTTGGGCGGCATGTCTGGACCTGAAGCGCAGCGCGAAGCGATTGCAGCTATTGAGGGAGGTCAGGAGTTCCAAGCCTTAACGCAGCAGGGCGAAGAGGCCATTTTGCAAAGTGCGGCAGCAACAGGCGGTCTGCGTGGTGGTAATACGCAAGCAGCTTTGGCTCAGTTCCGTCCACAGGTCTTGTCCAGCCTTATCAATCAGCAGTATTCACGGCTTGGCGGTCTGACCACTATGGGTCAAAACGCAGCTGTTGGAGTTGGCAACGCTGGTATGCAGACAGGTCAAAACATTGCAAACCTATACGGTCAGCAAGGCGCTGCGGCTGCTGGATCTGCTTTGGCATCAGGCCAAGCATTCGGCAACGTAATGGGAAGCATTGGTCAATATGCTGGTGGCGTTTCGGCTGGTATTTTCCAAAATCCGTTTGGTGGTGGTGGAAGTTCACTTGCTCCAACAACGTCTCTTAGACCGCAAGCGAGGCCGTTCTAATGGTTAATCCTATCAATTACTCAATGAACGTCCTGAACCCTATTGAGGGTTATATGCAGGGCTTAAAGTTTGGCGAAGGTATTTTGACGCAGCGTCAGGGTCGTGAACTGGCTCAAAGCCAAGAGGGACGTGCGCAAGAAGCCTTTGCGATGCGAAGGGAAGATCGCGCCAGAGCCATTCAGCAGCAGCAGGCGGCAGCAGCAGCGGCCCAACGTCAGCTTGAACAGGCAGCACGCGGCCAGCAAGCATTGCTCGAATACTTGGACATGCAAGAGGCTGGAACAGCCACGGCTTCTGACTTGCGCCGCGCTATGGTTGAGTTCCCCCAAGTTTCTGAGCGCTTCCAATCACTTGCAAAAAGCTTCAGTGAAGAGCGCCTTAACAACGAAAAAGGTAATTTAATGAAGCTTGCCTTTGCTATTGGTCAAGGCAACACGGATGCAGCGCAAAGCCTTATCCAAGAACGATTGGATGCGGCAATTGCTTCTGGTGATGATGCAGGTGCGGCAGCGCATCAGGCACAGCTTATAAAACTTGATGCAAATCCTCTGGCCTTGGGAACAGAAGTTTCCATTCCATTGCTTGAGATAATGCCTTTTGATAAATTTGAAGAGTTTTATGAACGTGCTTTCGGCGGTGACGGAGGAGATCTTCCTGCTGAAGTTCTTGAATTGCAATTCCGCGCAGAGGAAGGTGGCTTGGTTGCAGGCACACCAGAATATCAAGAGTTC
>ERZ1039804.2210-NODE-2210-length-10150-cov-5.600396_pt1 | contig 10150 bp, 10 predicted proteins | sample MGYA00383089_ERZ1039804 | MGnify/ENA primary metagenome ERZ1039804 (study PRJEB29581, sample SAMEA5548359) | metagenome | biome: marine; feature: coastal; material: water | depth 1 m | study: Short-term variability in the microbial, nano- and picoplankton...
TTTTTTTTAATAGTAAAATAAAAAAAGTTACCATTAAAAAATTTTATTTTTTTTTATCTCTCTAACTATTTGAATTAATAAGCATACTTTCCATTAGGAACAGAGGTTACCCCAACCTTTTTTCTTGTTTTCCCATCATACTTTACACCATCAATTACTTCATAATGTGGAATATATTTATTTAATTTATTATCAAGGCGGTTCTGTGCTTCTTCTGCTCTTTTTTTTATTGCTTCTTCTGCTCTTTTTTTTCTTATTCTTTCTTCTTCTTCTTCTATTTTTTTTATTGCTTCTTCTTCTTCTTTTTTTTTTCTTTCTTCTTCTATTTTTTTTATTGCTTCTTTTTCTCTTTTTTTATTACATTCCATTTCAAAATGATAAAGGTCTAATCTTTTTTGTATTTCTTCTTCTTCTTCTTTTTTTTTTCTTTCTTCTTCTTTTTTTTTTCTTTCTTTTTCTATTTTACAAATACCATCACAAGAACTTTCTTTTTGATGTCTATAATAATGATTTCTTTTTTTTCCTTTATTACATACAATTAATTTTTCACTACATCCCATACATTTATAATTATTAATGGAATCAGCAATCTCAATATGAATTTTATTTAATGAACTATCATAAGCAATAGTAATTTTTGATAAAGATTTTGAAATCATTAATATATATTAATAAAATAATAATTTAATCAATTTTAAAATAAATTATAAAATATACATTTTTTTTTAGTTTATAATTATTATCTTCGAGAGAAGACCTTTTATTCTTTTTTTTTAATAGTAAAATAAAAAAAGTTACCATTAAAAAATTTTATTTTTTTTTTAATAATTCTAAAAAATTTCACCTGGTATTGATATATTAGTTTTGAAAGCTGCGTTAATATTACTTCTTGGTATTTGAACTGGTAAATCAAGTGGTCTAGGGTTAATAATAGATGGATTTTGACCTCTTGCTATTCCTGCTATACCATTAGTTAAATTGACTCTATGCTTATCAAATTGTGGTGGTGTTCTTAATACTTTTTTATTTCCTAAACTATAACAAGATAATACACCGTTTCTCTGTGAATAATCTATAACCTGTGGAAAAATATTTGGTATATATGTAACTTTATTGTATTTATTAACATTACCACCTAAATCAATATAAGGTTTTCCTCTATTTATAGGTTTAGCACTAAATGTTAATTGTGATACAGAAGGTTCTTTACCTCCTTCAAAAGCTTGAAATAATCCTGCTCTATCCATTTTATAATATTAATATATATTTTTTTTTATATTAAATTACAACTCTATTGCACTACAGCTACCTGCCGACCAGGCGATATGAAGAGCGATGAACCACATTCTAAAAAGATAGTTACACCATTACCAGCAGCATTATTATTATTGTAAATATTGTAGTAACCATTAAGGGATGTCCCGCGAACATCTAAACCTTGAATATATCTAGCAGTAGGAGCGTCTAATGTTAGTTTCATACACGAAACGAAATTATCTTGTTTGTATTGTTCTAATCCCATAGTTTCATTACATACATGACCTCTAATACCTGATTGACGAGTAATTAATAAAAGGTCTTCAGCAGTAGCACGGAACATAGGAAATTTTGCTCCATTAAGCTGCCATTCGTATAAGTTCTTGGAAGATGTAGGAGGTTCGGCAAATTGTGTGTAAGGGTGAATATATTTAACTTTTCCAAAATCTAAAACACGATCACTTCCTGTATCTGTAATCTCATTATAACCAGCCGCAGGAACAGGGGCACGGCTAGTTCCTACAGGATTAACATTTTTATGATGAGCTACGATAATTCTGTTCAAGCTCTGGCTTGCGATATTAAAGCGTGAAGCACCAGCATTATTATCACGGAAGGCAAAATATTGAAGAAATCCAACTTCTAAATGATCGTTAGATGCCATTTGTTCTGCGTAAAGTTGGTCTAGGACGCCGTTTGCCATAGAATAAGCTTTAATTGTGAAATACACGTTATTTAATTCATAAGAAACAGTATCAGCATTTGTTGATGCTTTAAAATCAGCTTTTGTAAGACCATCACCCGATGTTACAACATTATTAGCTTGATCTAAAAAGAGTGTTATTACAATATCACCCATTAAATCAGTAGAGAGAATTGGTGGTTGAACCGACGAAAGAAAACCTTTCCATTTATTAATACAGAATTGAGTAGAGTTATTTAATGAGGTAGGTGCTTCATTAACTGTAACAGATGTTCCATCAACATAATTATTGTTAGCACCAGTTGTAATAATTTCAGGGTGGTTCATTCCAGCATCTAATTCAGCACCATCAACAATATCTTTAGCTTTTGATAATACTGAATAAAAGTTAGCACCACTTGCGACTGAAACTCCACCAATAGAAACTTCAACCCTATTCAAAACCTGATCTATCCCATTTGGTAAGCGTGCTGTGTTTGTTCCTGTAGCACCACTTGTTTTCATATTGAAATGCCATGCAAGCGTAGGAATTTCAACTAAAGCATTACTAGGAACGGTCACTCTAATAATGGATTGAGGAGTAATAGAGCTAGACTGATTTTGAACCTCAAGGCGAAAGTGACCTACCGACAGACCTTCTAAACGAGAGCAGAAATATTCAAGCATTGGAGATACCGACATCTTTTTTATAATATTACAAAAGATTTTTTTTTAAATTATTAAATCTAAAAAAAAAACATTTACTAAATTAGTATCCCGCTGGATTTCCATAATTTGATTTTCCATGTTTATGTTTCATTAAAAGATTACTATCAAATCTAGCAGGGTATTTATGTGGTATTTGAATACCAGCAGCACTAGCTTGACCGTAAGCTACATCTTGAACTATATCAACTCTTAAAGTTGATGTAAAATATCTATTACCTGTTGTTGCTTGTCCTAAACTATATAATGGTAAATTACGATTTCTACTATCTGTTAATCTAATGTCTAAATGATTAATACTATTTTGGTACATGTTACAAAAGAACTCTTTATCACTTGTTGGAGTGTATTGGACGAATTCAGTATCAATCTTAATTTCTGCTAAAATATTTGAAGGATTAAGTTTATTCTCACCTGAAGTTGTTAAAATAGTATCAAATGCTTCACTTGCGTAAATTTGAGGAGTTGGATTAATTCTCATATATACATTTGGTTCAGTTGAGCGTTGAGCTGGATATTTGCTAGATATAATAATTTTATTAGCATTAGTAATATCTACATTAAAACTATTTACTAAAGTAGTTGCTGGTAATCTATCTGCTCCTAAAAGTAATCCTGCATCAGCTCCTGGATTAGCTAATAATAAACCACCTGGTATATTTTGAGTATCAATAATAGTATTTAAAAACCATGTACCATCTGTTAAATCACTTGCTACAATACCGTGTGGATTAGTTGTATCAATTGTAATAGTAAGTATATTATTGCTTGTTCCTGCTATACTTGCTGAAGCTGGTGGTAGTACTGTTGTATTTAATGTAACACCGCCATAAAGCCCTAAACCATTTATAGCACTTACTACAGCATTACCAAATGATTTAGCTAAATCATGTAGAGAGGCGTAATTTTGATTAGGTAGTTTAACAACACTATATACTCCACCCTGCTTTAATACTAAAGTATCATTATTATTATTGACATCAGTCCAGTTCTTATACATATTAAAGTTTAAAAGAGTTAATCTAATATATTGGTCTTTATTTCTAGTCATTATAGAATTATTACCAAATTGAAATTTATAATTTTGACCATCTAATGTAGCGTCATCTGTATTTAAAAACATATTATAACTTTCTACTATCTTTTCAGTTGAATAAGGAGTCATGAGAGTTTCAGTCATTTTATATTATAAATATATATTTTTTTATTCTTTTTTACCTTTTACTAAATCATTATATTCAGGGTGTCCTGGATTAATTACTTCTATACTTTTTGATACGCCTTGATTTAATCTTTCTTTAATTGGCTTTTCCCATAAACCTTCATTTATAATTTTTTTTATATCTTCTTCAGGTTTATTTTTTACTAAATCATATACATATTCTAACCATTTAAAAGGTATTGTAGGGTGTGATCTTAACATATTTTCTAACATTTCATTTCTTTCAGCTATTTCTAAATTAGAATATCCGTATGGATTAGGTATTTCTTTTCTTGGAATTGTTGATAAATCTAAATATTTATTTTCTTCTAATTCAACATTCTCACTCATTTAATATATAAAAAGAAAAAAAAAATTTATATATTACTACTTTTTAAAAAAGTAATTCAAAAAGGGGTTGAAGGGGTTAAATCCGCTCCCATAAAATTATTTATATCTTTTTCATCATATACACTACCAGCATCTCTTAAAAGGTCATTAAATAATGCTTCTCTTCTAGGTTTATCACTCTGTGCCGCTAAAGATTTTGTAACTGTTGTTGTGAATCCACTAGCTTTAGCATCTTGTAATAAATTACCGAATACTGTCATTTGATCTCTTTTATTTAAAAACATAAATTGAGATGCTAATGGAGCAATTCCAGCTCCTTGTAATGTTTGCTGTCCTGGAGAGCCTTGATTTACTACTACTTGAGAACCACCTACTTGAGTTGTTCCTGCTGGAACTACACCCACAGGTTGAATAATTGGTCTTGAAACTCTAACAGTTCCTACAGCTCTAGCATCTCTTAATCTTTCAGCAATACTCATAGATGACATAGAAACTACTGAAACAGATGTATTTGAGGTTGCTTTCATAGCTTCAAAATATCTGTCTCTTACTCTATCATAAGATTCTCCTTTTACTTCTGCTAATTGACGTAAATAAGCTTTTGGATTTACTGGAGCTTGAACTGCGTGACCTCCTATATTACCTAATACATTATAAGTTTTTGCTAGATTAGGTATTTTTTGTATTTCACAGTGTTCTAACATATTCTCATCACTTAAAAAAGTTCCTTTCAAATTAGCCATTTATAATATTAAAAAATATTATTTTTTTTTATCTTTATTTTTATTTTTTCTTGTTAATTTCTCTCCACATTTTTTATCTACAATTGTTAATAATCTTTTAATTTCTAAAATTTCTTTTGATAAACCTTCTTTTTGTTTTTCAGGTTGCTTACCATATTTTTTTACTAATTGAGACATATTCATTAACGCCATAATTATAATATAAATAAATATTTTATTTTTTACATTCACATTTACCCTCTAAACTTGGAGGTATTAAATATTCATTCCAGCCTTTTCTAAACATCTTCGTTTTACATTTAGCAGAAAAATCAATTAATAAAAATTGATAATCTTCATTATGACACGTAGCTAGTAACTCATCAAATTCTTCATCTTTAATAGGTAAATCACATTCTTCTTTAATTTTTTTAATTTGATTATCTTGATTAATTTTAAATAATAATAGATGTAAGCACTGCTCCCTGATTATTCTTGGAACGCCGCCAAGGGCACAATATGACTGAACCAACATAAAAACTGATACACCTAACCCATCTAGCACATGTCTGTGACGAATACATAAATTTACTAAACCTGATGTTCTACAAGCCATCACATCTGTATTTAAACAATCATCTAAAATTATTCCTAATCGTGGTGGCTGTTCTACTGGATTTTTCCATACAGGAGGTTCATCAAAAAAACCTAAATCTTCATATAAATTCATATCATCACCATCTAAATATTTTAAATAATTCTTTCTAGAAATATCATTTTTAAATTTTTTATATAATTCTTTTTTTACTAAAAATTCGTCCCATTCCTCCTTCTCTCCTTCACATCTTTTTAAAACTTCATTAATACTATCTTTTGTTGGTTCTATTATATCTTCTTCTTGTATATATGCTATATCTAAAATTTCTTTATTTGAGTTATACGATGGTGTTATACAAAATATTTTATCATAATAATTTTTATCTCTAGCTACTTTTAAAAAATTACATAAATTTAGCGTTTTACCCCCACCTCGTTTTCCATTTATAACCATAAGGGTATGGAGCTTAATAAATTCATCATCTGTTGGAATTGTAAATGCTGTTTTTTTAGGTAACTGTAATTTAACTATATTTACATTTTTGGTTTTCATTATTATAATATTTAAACATTTTATTATTAATTATTTGTTTGTATTCTAACATTAGCTGCTTCTAATTCTGTTGCTTCTAATACATTTCTCTCGCAAGATATACAAAAACAGTTTATTTTAGAGCATCTACTTTTTAAAATAAAAGATAAAACACCACCAGTTATACCCGATGCGATTCCTATTACTGCTAAAATAAAACTTTCACTAACTACCATATCTACAGTTGATGAATTGTTTTCCATTAATATTAATTAATATTTTAAAAATTTATATTAAAGTTAGATAGCATTAGGTGGTGGTCGTAGTGTTGATGTTTGTGCTGGTGCTGGTGCTTTAGGTTTATTGCTTGGTGTTACTGTTGTCCCTTTTCGTTGTTGAGCTAAATAATTCATTATTTGAGAATGTGTCATTCCAGCAATTTCACTTTTAGATAATGTTTGACCTTTTACATAATTTTCTGTTGGTGGATTTAAAATAGTAGGTTTTGATAATACTTTTGTAGAATGTGTGATAGTAGGTTGGTGAAACGCATTATGAAAGCTATTTGAATAATGTTGTAAAGATGACATAGCTTGTTCTGCTTGTGCTGCTGCTTCAGCTCTTTCACTTTTTGATGTTACAATTTTACCGTTTTGAATATGATTAGTTATTACTTGTTGAGAAGCTGCTAAATCACCTTGAGTTTGATTCTCTAATTGTTTTTGTTTTTGATATGTATGGTAAAATTCTGTAAATCCAATTTGATTAGCTAAATTAGGTTTATCTTTAAAGAAATCTTCTTCAGTTGAAATTTGAGCTCCAAATTGTAATGATTGAACAATAGCTGATATTTTAGGGTCTAAAATTCCTGAATCCGCAGGATCATGTGGTTTTATCAGATGTGTTAATTGATTACCAAAAATACTAAATGGATTTTCAGGATTTGGTAATTCTTTTATTCCTAATTTATTTCTTTCTTCAGGAGATAAACCTGCTATTATATTATTATAATAACCTATAAAATTAGTAGTATTTAAATATGCTTCTTGAGGTACAGAATTAATATTTATCCCCTGTTCTTTTAATCGTGAAATTAAATTAGTCATAGTAGAAGTTCTTGCGTCAAATTGTTGGTTCATAGTTGTTTGTAAATTTCTAGGTGGTAATCCTATATTAAATTGTGATAAGTATTTATGAAATGTTGCTCTAAAACCTTCTTGGTCTAATGCTTGGTCTCCATCATTTAATTTACCTTGTAATTCATTTTGTGCGTCAGCTATTGTTACAGCACTAGCTCCTATAGATTTTAAATAATCAATAATATAACTATATTGTTGTCTTAAATTTAATTCACCTCCTTCTTTTGTAGCCATATTAACTAATTCATGATGTTGTCTTACAGAGGCAGCATATTCTTGAGCTTGTTTTATTTTTTCTTTTTCTTCATGTTTAGCTTGAGCGTAACCTGAACCAATTGCTACAGCACCAACAATTCCCGCACCTATTAAAGCAGCCCAACCAATAGGATTCCAAGCATCTGCCGCCCCAATTGCTGAAAGTGTTGCTGCTGTTCCTTCTGCTCCCGCTGTTGCTGCTACTGCTGCCCCTGCTGTTGCTGCTCCTGCTAATGTAGCTCCAGCTAAATAAGTTGTTCCCAATCCAGCAACATATCCTACTTCACTACCAATTAGATTAGATACTATATCTTTAGTGTATATATTAGCGTGTTCTCCAAAAAGGTCTTTAACAGCATTTGTAGTTACATTTGATACAACCATACTTACACCTCCACCTATAGCTCCACTAGCAACATTTACTATTCCACTTGATGCTAATGTATCTAAAATTGCGGAAGTTGAGCTTCCAGTTCCTTTAGCAATTATTCCAGCAACTTTCATAGCACCAATTTCACCAGCTGCCGAACCAACAGAACCTTCTATAAAGTCTTTTTCAGTAGAAGGCATATTTTTATCAATATTTAATTTATCCATTATATAACTACTTAATTCACCAGTTCCTAACCCTGCGAGAGCTGCTAATCCTCCTGCTGCGAAATTAAAACCTCCTAATCTTGCTGAATTACGCATAGGAGCCATATAATCAGTATCAATATCACTATATGATGCGTTAATTCTTCGTTCTAAATAATCCCTTGTTCCAGATCTGATTTCTGGATCACTATTAGCATATTTTAATGATTCATCATGTGATAGACCACTTTCTTCACCGTGTAGTAATGGTGTTTCTTCAGGATTAATTTTAGCTCTTGGATTACTACTCAACCAAGCTAATGCTCTAGATCCTATACCTTTTTTTCCTCTTACTCCTGTAGTCATTCCTCTTATAATTTTATTTATAGCTTCACGGTCTTCAACATCTAATACTCTTCCTAATCTTGTTGGTCTTTTTTCAGGTTGAAAAGCTCCTGCTGGTCTTCTTGCTAATGGTCGTATTCTAACATCTTCTACTCTAGATAAAATACTTCCTCTTGTTGTAGATCTTTCAGGTGGTTGTAATTCAAAACCTTCTTCTGTTGGAATTTGTCTATAAGCTCCTCTTGGTGCTTTAGCTGGTCTAGATAAAAAAGATTTTAATGATTCACCTTTTCTTTTTAATGCTTCATTAATATCATCTAAATGATTAGCAAATTCTCTTAATCTATTATGACTCTGTAATCGTGTAACTAATTTATATCTTTTACTTCTTTCTGTTGTTGTATCTGTTAATTGTGTTAATTCATGAGCGGATAAACCATCGTGACTATTTACAGTTGTAGGTATTGTTTTTATTGTAACATTATTAGTCTTTCCAGCAGCCATAACAGAAGCAGGGTCTGCGTTTGTTCTAATAATAAGATGATTTTGTTTAAAATTCTTATAATCATGAGTTCTATTTATATGTGGATTAAATACAGTTGAATCTACTTTAAATTCTTCAGCCATATTCATAGCTAATCCGCCTCCAAGTGAATAACCTACCATTTTTTGTATTTTATAATTAGGGTCATTTGCTACTTTACCTAAATCAGTTAATATTCTATTATATTTATTTGTATTTTTAGCATCTAAAAATCCAGCTTTAAAATTATAACCCCAATCTTCATTAAATTCAGGATTTTTAAATGGATTAGTTTTTGAACCTCTAAAAACAATATGTGTATCACCATTTAATTTTTTAAAAACACCAAAATCTGTAGTAGAATATTTATCGTCCATTAAACCAAATTGTTTTTCTAAATTTATAGTTTCATCATTATAACCTGTTGAATCTAAACCCATTTTACTATTTACTTTTTCAACATTTGGCTTATCACCGCCTGTATATCCTGCTTTATGAAAAACATGGTTTAATCGTGCTAAAGCAACCTCATCATTATTTAATTTAAAATCTGTAATAAATCCAGGTGATATACCACTTCTTACAAATTCATTAACTACTAATTTTAATTGTTGATGGTCTTCAGTAGTCCATTCGTGAGATGGTTTTCTAAATTTTTTTAATAATTCGTTTAAATGTTTTTTAATATCTGCTCTGTCTTCTTTACTAGAATTATAAAATAACTGTTTTATTTCTTTTTTTGAGAACTCTTCCATTTTATATTAAAAGAGTATATTTTTTTTTATCTAAAATAGCTATAAGGATTAAAACCTGGTCTATTAAATCTACTTGTTGGTTGTGGTGTTGGTGCTAATTGCTGTAATAATGGTTGTTGAACATTAGTATATGTTTTTTTAGCTGGTGGTCTTCTAACTACAACTACTTCTTCTTCTTCACTTTCTTCTTCAATTACATATTTAATTTTTTTTTCTTTTTTAGGTGGTGCTTTAGTTTTTCTATAATATGGTTCATCATCAGTATCACTTGTATCACTAATTAATGGTTTAGGTTTAGATTTAGGTTTAGGTTTAGGTGGTTCAGGTGGTTCTTCAGGTGGTTCTTCTACTTGTAATTCAGGTTCAGGTTCAGGTTCAGGTTGTTTAATGGATTTTTTATTTTTATTTTTTATTTCTTCAATTTCTTCTCTTTTATCATCTTCAAATTTTTCTTTAGCTATTTGCTTTGCTGTTTTACTTTTTGCTCTT
>ERZ1039804.2228-NODE-2228-length-10102-cov-6.847815_pt1 | contig 10102 bp, 17 predicted proteins | sample MGYA00383089_ERZ1039804 | MGnify/ENA primary metagenome ERZ1039804 (study PRJEB29581, sample SAMEA5548359) | metagenome | biome: marine; feature: coastal; material: water | depth 1 m | study: Short-term variability in the microbial, nano- and picoplankton...
GAGAACTTATTAGTTCAGTTACATCATTGAATAGAGGAACGAATTCAGAATTGTTACTAATATTACAATTATTGAAAAGTGGAATTCCTACAATAACAATTTACCACGATTTAATCATTAAAAAAGATAATGATGGATTTTCACAAATAGATTTGGTTTTAGTGACCTCTGAGGGAATTATTGTTTTTGAAGTAAAGGATTATAGTGGATGGATATTTGGAAGTGGAAACAACACGAATTGGACTCAAGTTCTTTCATATGGAAAAAGAAAGTATAAGTTCTACAATCCAATAAAACAAAATAACAACCACATTACAGAGTTGAGGAAATCCCTCAAACAATTTGACAACATTCCTTTTTTCTCTGTAATTGTATTCTTTGGTGATTGTGAATTAAAGGAGATAAACTACGTTCCAAAGGGAACATACTTAGTTAAATCCCATAGAGTTTTTGAAGTTCTTAATTTGATTAAGAATGAAAACGAACCTACTCAGTACACCAACAAAAGAGAGGTTGTAGATAAACTTAAAGAATTAGTCTCATTAGGTGAGAATACTGATTACCAAAAACAACATATTGAAAACATAAAGGATATGGTTGGGAAAGATAGAATCTTCAAATAATTAACTCCTAACTACTGGAGTTGTGTATCTAATTTAGGGAACACCCTAATGAGTTACAAAAATAATATAAGATTCCTTTGGTAGTCTGAGACAGAATACCTAATTTAGGGTTATAATTAGATAACCTAAAATAGCTACACTAAAATGAAAGTATTTTATACAAGAGTTTCAACACAAGAACAAAACGATGATAGACAAAAAGTAAACACAAAGGATTTTGACTATGTGTTATCGGATAAAATCTCAGGAGTGGTGGATTTGTGGGAAAGACCGAGAGGAAAACAAATAAAAGAACTTATAGATGAGGGAAAGTTAAAAGAACTACACGTTCACTCAATTGATAGGTTAGGAAGGAATACTCTTTCAGTATTATCAGTTTGGAAGGAATTAACTGATTTGGGAATTAGAGTTGTATGTAGGAATCCAAATATTCAAAATATTGATGATAATGGTAAAACTGACCCATTTTCTCAATTACTTTTAGAACTTTTATCCTCAATGTCATCTTTTGAGAAATCTATGATTGATATGAGAAGAACAGAGGGGATTGAGAGAACGAAAATATTACATCCAGAAAGATATAGTGGAAGAAAAATTGGTTCTGTTGTCTCACCTGAGAAGTTTTTACAACTTGATAAATCTCAAAAAATAATGAAAGATTTAGATAATGGATATTCAGTTAGAGAGATAATGGAAATGAGAAAATGTGGTTCTGGGTTGGTATCAAAAGTAAGAAAATTAAGAAGAGAAGTATATGAAACTGAACAAGTCTAAAAAGAAAGAATTAAGATTAGAATACGAACGATTAGAGGGGTTAAAATATGTGGAAGGTATAAAGAAACATATTGACCCCTCTCCGTTTGAATGGGTTACTTATATGAGGAAATAGGGGGAGGTTTCTTGTTCCTACCAAAATAACTTTTTTTTATTTTTCGGGTCTGACCCTTCAATTTATCGGAGTCAGGTTTTTCCCCTAAGGAACTTTTTTTTTCAAAAAACGATATCAAAAAAATGTTTACACATATTTATCAGTAAGTAAAATGAACTAAACTGAAATAATATGAATATAAAAAACATTGATATCCCTGAATACGAGATTGAGGGATTAGTACAAACACTAAAAGAATTAGGGATAAAAGGGTTAATGTCGTGGAGTGATGTAATTGTCTATAACCACCTTTTAGAAAGACAATTTCTTCCTGATTCTCGTGAAGAACAAATAAAGATTCTGAAACAAAATACCGATATGGAATATAAGGATATTATGAACCTAATTCAGAGGTATGATAAATGGAAGGAGGTTTTACCCTCCTACTCATTAGGTCTGAACCAAAAACTTGACTCAGTAAATAAGAGATATAACTCAGTAATTCCATTTCGGTGGTTAGGAAAAGGACCAAATAAAAAATTATTAGGATTTGTTGAAGAGGGTAATAAAATTAACGTTTATGATGGTATGGGGAAACACCTTATGTTAGTTTGTGGAGTTGATAAAAAGAACTGGTCAATTCATTGGAATGATTATGTGAAATTAACTACACCACAACAAAAATATGTTACTGACTCAGTCCTAAAATTAAAAGATTCACATTGGTTATGATTGAAGAACAAAAGAATTTCTTCAATGAGTATTACGAAGGATTAGGACATTATCGTTGGTTAGGAGTTAAGGATTTATCTGAGATGTTTGAAGTATCTGAAAGGACTGTATTTCAATGGTTGAAGGATGATAAAATCAAAGGAGTTAAATGGAAAAATAAGAGACTTATAGATTCTATAAGTGTTATTGGATTCCTACTTAAAAAGAAGTGTTTAGAAATGTCTCAAATTAAACAAAGAGAGATTAAAGAGAAGATTGAATACGAAGGTTTTCTAAAGTTAGGAGACGATTTGTTTGATTAACTATTTAAGGAGGAGGATTCCAATTGATAAGTTTTACCCAAACATCAATATTTTTTTCATTGTCTTCCTCCTTTTTAGTTTTCAAACATTACTCAAGTTTGAAATAATGTGGTGGTGTGGTAGCAAATTCTATTTTGCATATCACCACAACAAAAATATTATCACTTAATGATTTCAAATTTATCTAATATAACTTTTACGATAGGTGGTATTTTTGTAGATTTGAAATGTGAACGAACATACACTACATATCTACCGAAGAGTTTCAACGAGGGGTCAGGAGGAACAATACTCTCTTGGTGACCAATTGAAATTTGGAAAGGAAAAGATGAAGTCATTAGGGTTAAAGAATATTAAAGATTGGTGTGAGGGTGGTAAAAGTGGTTCAAGTGAAAACATTGAGGACAGAGAAATACTAACTGAATTATTTACGGAAATTCAAGAAGGTAATGTAAAACATCTATATGTTTTAGACCTAAGTAGATTATCAAGAAATCCAATGGTGAGTTCAATTCTTAGAAAGGAATTAGAAAATAAAAATGTAACACTATACACCCAAGAAAGTAGTGTTGATTTTCAGAGTGATGAACAATTACTGATGTTTGACTTCTTCTCTTCCATCAATCAATTTTTTGTAAGAGTACAGAGAAAAAAATCAATGACTGGTAAAGTATCTCATTTCCAAAAAGGTGGTTGGAGAGGTGGGAAACCTCCTTTTGGATATAAAACAGAAAAAGTAAATGGTACTAAATCAATTGTAATTGATGATGAACAAAGTAGATGGGTTAGAAAGATATTTGATATGTTTTCAAACGATTCTTCATCCATTGAGATATGTAGAGAATTAGATAAGAATAAAGTTCCACCACCTCGTTCTTCAACAGATTTTTGGAATCCAACTTCAGTAACTAATATGTTACGAAATGAAATCTATATTGGTACTGATTCAATGATTGATAAAATCACAGACAAAAACAACCCAAGGAGATTATATCATACCAATCCAAACCTTAGAATTATTGATAACTACACGTTTGATTTAATACAAGTTAAATTGGATGACACATTAAAGAAAAAAAATCAATTAACTAAGGTTAAACACGATAACGTTTTACTCAGAGGATTAATTTATTGTGGTGATTGTGGTGATATATATGGATGTAGGGTAAAACACTCTAAGAATGAATATTATTACTATTGTAGAAGTAGAGAAAACAATTGGAGAAAGATTGATAAATCTAAGAAGGTTAAGTGTGGAGTTAAGAAATCAATCAATATTAAAAATACAGATAAAATCGTATGGAAAACTCTAATAGACATATTACAAAACTCTCACTTAATTAAGGAAAAAATTAAGGTTGATATCCTTAGTCAAAAATCCAAATCCGAAGAAGACAGAGTTAGTAAATTAAACGAACTCTACAAGGAAAAAAAGAAGGTTAATAAGTCAATAAAAGATTTAGAATTAAGAGAGAGAGACAACAGAAATTGGTATTTAGTTGGAGATATCTCTAAAGAACAATTTGAGGATGGAACAAAACTAATTAGAGAAAAGAAAGGTTTACTATTTGATGAACTAAATATTATCAATATGAAAGTTCAAAATATTAAAGATTCTAATAAATGGTTTGATTGGATTGAGAAACATAAGAGTTGGATTTCTAATCTTAAAAAGAATTTTTCTGATGAAGACAAACGAGATATTGTAAAGGAATATATACGAAGAATAGATGTTTATTTTGACCATAAATTGAACCAACATAAACTTATATTAACCTTAAAACTACCTATCGTAAATGACAAATATGTCAAAAATGAGAAAACGAAAGGGGGTATTACTGAATACGATATTGTTAATGGAGTAAGTCAGATAGGTACAATTGTAGAACCTACCCAAAAAGGTAGAAAAAAAAAAGTTAATTTAGTCACTAATACTGAGGGAGATAAGGGAATACCCCCTATCAAGAACAGTCCGTTACTGTGGAATGAGTATGATAGGGGGTATTTATTTTCCCCTAATCAAAACCATTATCTTTCTGTTGAGGTTGAAGTGACCTCACCAAAGTTTTGGGTTCTACCCATATCATCTTCTCAAATAGAAAAATACAACTTCATAAAAGAGAAAAGAAAAGAAGGATTCTACTATCTTCAAATTAGTGATATGATGAATGAATCTCATTTCAAACCTCAACGAACTTTGAAATTCACTCCACAACAAGTTTGGGGATTAGAATTTAAGATGGAAAATCGTATTAAAAGATTAGACAAAATTGAGAAACCGAAGGTTATTTCAATTGGTTTGATATCATTATCCTGAAACTTTTTTCAACTTTTTTCAATATTTTTTATCGTTTTACCATTCAGTGTTCTATTTATACTTGTTAAACATTTATTGATTGTTGGTTTGATTAAAATGTATATAGTGGTGGTGTGGTAGCAAATTCTATTTTGCTTATCACCACAACAGGGTTTAGGAAACTTGACTACTTTGTTCCTAATCAGTAATAAATCCAATGGTAACCAAAGTAACCATTCGTTGAAATACGATAAACTTGGAGTAGACCCCCAACATAAGGGATTGGGGTGGGTGTGAATAATCAATAAACACTATTGTGTAACCTCATTGGAAGTTATTACAATTGAACTTATCACAAAGAAATATGAGAATATTTCTATAAGTAGAATTGTATCCCTTTTGGAAATTATATAATAGTTATAGTCAGTAAAGATTAGAAATAAAGAGTAAAAACCTCTTACTAAAAAATAAAGAAACAAATGAGTAGAATAGAAACAAAACATCTTTTTTCAGAGAATACAAGTCCCAATATCAAAAGAATTGTAATGATGAAAAGGTCTGGAATTCCAATCAGTAAAAGAGATGAAGAAAAATTAAAAAGATTTTCAGAAAGTGTATCAATGACTTTACCTCCACCTAAACACGAAAGAGATAGAGTTCAGAAATCAATGATATGGAATGGAAATGATATATCAGATATTGAAGATGAATTAGAAGATGAGGTTGACTTAGATGAAATTCTTAAAGAAATGGGGTATAATGAAGATGATGAGGAATATGATATTCAAAATATGACAAAGTCTGAAATTAAGGAATTGATAAGGACAGAGGTTCAAAATTATTTTGAGGACACATTTCAAGACCCAAATGATTTAGACCTCAACGAAATTATTGAAAATTTAACTAAGTAATATTTATATATAAATATATATATGGGTAAAGATTGGAAGAAGTATTACGATTATAAGAAAAGACCTAATGAAAAGTGGGTTCAAAAGGATGGTAACAATTGTGATGATGTAACGTTCACTAACGGAGAAATTGAGGTTGGTTTTGAAGAGTGGTTAGAAATAATATATCAATAAATAAAAATAGAATTAAACTTATGTCAGAAAGATTATCAATTAACGAATTAAAAAACATTTATGGGGTAACAGAGAGAACCCTAAAGAACTGGAAAAAAAATAAAGATTTCCCAATGTTGGAAATCTCCTCACAACACAAATATGTCTATAAAGATGATTTGATGAAGTGGGAAAAATCATTTCTATAACTACATACCAACCAATCAATAGTTATCTTGAATTAAGGTTGTTTTCTAACGAAGACAACCTTTTTTTATTGGTCCATCCACTCAAAAACTTTATCACCCATTTCACCAACCCAATCTCTTACTTTCTCATAAGGGTGTTGAGATATTTCATTAGTCTTACTTCCTATCTTAAAGTTTTTAATTCCATATTCTGAAATCATATATCTTCCATATCCTTTGTAGATTTCTCTCAGATTATCTCTTATATATTTCTCATCCTTAACCTCCCATTTTATACTCTTATCATATACCTTCAAAAGATTTAAGACCTCATCTCTTTGACCTACATAAAGGTTTCTAATCCATCGTTTCTTTTGGTACTTACTTTTCTTTTTCATCTTAGGTTCAAACCTTACATAATACTTTTCTGTAATGATTAAATTTCTTTGTGGGTCATATACCTCTCTATCCTTTAACCTCTCACTATCTTTTTGTGTCTCAGTAAAAGTTTTACCTCCACTTCCACTCATATTTACCATCTTATTTTGATTAGAAGGATTTACTCTTTCAGTTCCTCTTTTGGTTGTATCACCAGAATAATCATTAGAATCATAATGTTTATTCATCTTATGTTCTAATCCTTTTTCCATCATTATCAATCTTCTTGGTTTTATCTTTCTGAGGTTCACTGAACAATTGAAATCATACTCTGAGGATAAATCTCCAATAACTGAATATCCTTCTAACATTTTACCATTCCAATCTCTTATCTGTCCTTCCTTTTCTTTAATCTCAGTTCTGAGTTTATCTAACCTCTTTTTCATTTTAAGGACACTCTCTTTACCCTCAGAAATAAGTTTATGATGGTTTCGGTATTGTTGGTAATACTTCTTTAACTCTTTATCGTTTTGGATTTTTTCAAACACTTCAGGAGGTTGAAAACCTATAAAGTATTTGTCCTCTTTACTCTTATAACTTTTTTTCTTCATAGGACTAATATAATACTTGTTGTGGTGATATGCAAAATTAATTTTGCTACCACACCACCACTTTACGTAATAATATTATCTAATAACGATTTAATAGAAACAAAATGGAAAATTTAATAGAAGAACTAAGAGAATTAGAATTGTGTGGATTCCTTTCTTATGAGGAATTAATGATATGGACTAACAACATTGAAAGACATATGAGAAGTTGTGGTGATAAGATAAAATCAATTAGTTAACACACCACTAATTTACATAGGGTTGTTATGTAATAACGATGAGGGTTAAGGTTCTTCTCCTCCAATTTGAAAAGAGAGAATCAGAATTAAAATTAAAAATTATGAGTTACAAAAGAAGATATAAAAAGAAAAAAGTTAAAAACTCAATAGGTGGGTTTTTCCATTGTAAAAAGTGTATTGAACAATTTCCAGGGAGTACTCCTTACAGACAAGATATTGAGGTTGGTTGGACTAAAAAGGGAGTTCAAGTTTGGTGTAGAAGACACGACATAAATTTGGTTCACATTGATTTCAGAGGACAGAAGGTATCAAAGGTTGTTTAGTTGTGGTGGTAACTAACAAACAAATTAGTTACCACACCACTAATTTACATAGGGTTGTATTGTAATGAGGTTAAGGTCTCACCTCTTTAAGAGTCCAAAAATTAAAACCACTGATGATGATAACAAAACATTTCAAAGAAAGATTAAGAGAAAGAACTCCTTACAACGATGTAGAAACTTTTTGGGTTGATATCCAAAACAAAATGGATAGTATTCTAAGGGTAAATAAGAATTCAAAAGAACTGAGATTCTACCCTTATTTAAGAAAAAAATTCAACTTCTATCCAACTTCAACAATATTGGTAATTGATTGGATGGGAATTGGAGTTGTAACAGATAATAATTGTTTGATAACAATACTAAATCTTCAATAATGAGAAAGTTTGATGGAACACCTTCTAAGAAGAAGTTTAAGGGATATAACTACTATATCCAATGTAATGAGAAACTCTCTAAAAACAACAGAAAAACACTTCTACGAACCTCTACGATTCATTTAGGTGAAGTAGAATCTCAACTGAGGATGGATGAGAGAAGAAGACTCAAAAAATTGGTGTTTGAACTTGATTCTAATCTTTCAGATTGGGAACTATTAGACCAATGGAATATGATGTATGAGAACTTTGGTTGTATGATGTCAAAGTTTAGGAAGAAGTGGGAAGATGAGAGAATAAAAGAATTTGGTAAACAAACCTTCAAACCTTCAATTGAGTTTGAAGAATTGATTCAGAGAGTATCAAAGTTGGAAGGTCAGATGATGTCAATGAGGTTTAAGAACATAAACACATTAGGATGATTAAAAACAGAAACAATTAAATAATAGAAATATGAATTACTACGATAGATTAGAGATTATAGAATTGGTAAGAGATATCAAAGAACTACAATCCAAAATTTCAGAGGGTACTGAACATATGATGTGGTATAATGATGTAATGAACATTATTAACCTCACACCCTCAGAGGAAGTTTATAACCAAATAAAAGAGGAACTCCCTAAACTGAGGATAAAGATTGTTGAGACTGAGAATAAGTTAGAAGAGTTTTTAGATAAACATAAGGATTGGATTGATTAAAAAAATTTGAACAATAATGATGTGGTGGTGACAAGCATTATGAGATTTGCTACCACCACAACAATTTACATAGGGTTGTAATGTAATTCGGTTGAGGGTTATCAATGGGATTAAAAAAATAAAATTATGACACTAAAGAAAAGTTGTGGTGATAAAAGAAAAAAGATTAGTTACCACACCACTAATTTACATAGGGTTGTAATGTAATAAGGGTTGAGGTTCTCCTCCGATATTAAAGTGAGAATCAAAAGAAATTAAAAAGTAAAAATATGATAAGTAACAAAAACATTTGTATGGTCTATGTGAGTTCAAAAAACAGATATAAATCAGTTTATGATGATTACAAAAAAAAGAGTCAAAACGGAGTAATGTATATGAAATGTCCACAAAGTGGAGAGGAACAAATCATTAGATATAAAAACAATAAAGAAAGATTGGAATGGATAGAGTTAAGAAATGAAATAAGAGAGGAACTAAGAATGGTTTCTTAAACAAATAAAAAGAATGGGTTCTGAACGAATTCTCACCCACCATAAGGAAAAGAGAGTTCAAACTAAATTTATTATTATGATAAATGGACACAACACTGAGATAGTCTCAGTAATTAATGAGTTAGAAAATACATCTAACACAATCAACAACCTCATTGATGAGGTGAAGACAACCAGAGAAGACTTAATTCAGTTTTCTAGACAAGTATTATTCCCTAACCACTACGGAACTAACCCTTTATTTCTTAGGGGTATTACAGATGAGGTTAAGGATGAGTTAAGGAAGTTTTTATTTCCTAATCATTACGACACAACTTATGTGTATAAGGGGTAACATCTCAGTGGTTTGAGCAGTGAGTAGATAGGATTGATGACCATATCACTTAGGTAGGTCATCTTCCTTCTCTCTCACTAATTAAAATGAGGGTGAGATTCCCCTCCTCAATTAAGTGGGAATCAAAAATTAAATTAAAAATTATGAAAAATATAGATTTACTAAAATTGGTTGATAAGATTAACCGTGGAAGTATGAGTAGAGATGAAATATTCTATGATAGAGATTATGGTAACGAAAGTAGAAGGGTTGACTTCATTAAACAATGTAGGGAACTACAATCGTATATGAACTATTATTTAGATAACGAAGAGACCATTTTAGAAGGTATCAAGTATGACAAATACGGATTTCCAATTTGTAAGGTGGATTCTAAGGATGAAGTATTTAGAGGAATAGTGAAGGAGTACAATCGTAGTGTTAAAGAATAACACTACTAAGTTTGAATTATGTGGTGGTGACAACTGTTATCAGATTTGCTACCACCACAATAATTTACATAGGATTGTTATGTAATAACGATGAGGGGTTGTTTCCTACCTCATTAAAGAAATGGAGATTTATTAAACTAAATAAC
>ERZ1039804.2231-NODE-2231-length-10093-cov-4.695756_pt1 | contig 10093 bp, 14 predicted proteins | sample MGYA00383089_ERZ1039804 | MGnify/ENA primary metagenome ERZ1039804 (study PRJEB29581, sample SAMEA5548359) | metagenome | biome: marine; feature: coastal; material: water | depth 1 m | study: Short-term variability in the microbial, nano- and picoplankton...
CTTTTATCGAAAATATATTTCATATCAATTATATATTAAATTTATATTTAAGAATTTATATATATAAGATATAAAAATATTTTTCAATATGGCAACTAAAAAATTCGAACAATTTATAACTGAGTTAAAATATCAAACTTATGCTAAAGCATCTAAAATGCTTAAAGATAAAGGACACACAAAAAGAGCTGATGCTTTATCTAAACATAATTCTACACATAGATTGAAACTTGATATGTTTGAAAATTATGAAGACCTTAGACCGTTTGAAATGTGGGTTCAGGTTTTGGACGAAGATGAAAGACCAGATAATAAAAAAAGAGCACAAAAAGTAACAGTTTATTTATCAACATTTAGTTATATACCATCTGAGGAAAACGAATGTTCAACTCTTGATATATCACCTATATTTTTATATAATAGAAAAGAACCTTATATGAATCCTGGTGATTTTAACTTATTTAAAAGTGAAAAAGACCATAGAAAGTCATGTAATGATTCTTTAATTGGAGATTATAGTTTACAACTATCATATTACAATAATAAAGTAAATCAATTATATTCTTTTGAAGGTGATTTAGATTATTATAAATTCACAAATAGAAGAGATGCCGTTAGATTCAAAAAAATAATTACTTCTGATCCACATTTTATTGATTGTATGGTAGAAGCTGTTGATGGATGTGAAGAATTGGATGTTTTTTCAATACATAAAAAGTTTATTGATGCTATCAAAATAAACGATCTTTATTTAGATTAAACAAATAGGTTTTTTTTAGATATAAATCTAAATCTAAAACTTATTATAAATGAAAGAAAACTTTAAAAAGTTCGCAAAAGACAAAGGTATCACATCAACAGAGATTGATGATTACGCTAACCACATTGAGTCAAGTTTAACTCCGTATATCTTAGAAGAAAGAGAAATGAGAGTAACACAAATGGATATCTTCTCAAGATTAATGAGAGATAGGATTTTGTTTTTATATGGTGAGGTTAATGACCAAATGTCTTCTATAGTTCAAGCACAATTATTATTTCTAGACAACGCAGATGATAATGATATTACATTAAAAATTTCAAGTCCAGGTGGTTCGGTACTTAGTGGATTAGGAATGGTAGATGTTATGAATTATATAAAATCTGATGTAGCTACCGTAAATATGGGTATGTGTGCTTCTATGGGTTCAATCTTACTTGGAGCTGGAACTAAAGGAAAAAGAGCATCGCTTCCTTTTTCTAAAGTAATGGTTCATCAGGTTTCTTCTGGAGCTAGAGGAACAGTAATGGATAACAGAATTAGTCATATCGAATCAGAAAAATACAATTACATTTTATTTAAATTATTATCACAATATTCTGGTAAAGATTTTGATTATGTATTAGAATTAGCTAATAGAGATAAATGGTTTAATTCTGATGAAGCTTTAGAGTTTGGTATTATCGATGAAGTTATTGATACTGGACAACCATCAATATCAAAATACTTAGAAGGATTTGATGAGTATTATCAAGGTATAATTACTGATGTTAGAAAATTTTAAAATTAAAAAACCACTCTATTTGAGTGGTTTTTTAATATAATATATAAGGTATGTTTATTCGTATATTATTAATATTATTTATAATCACTTCTTGTGTTCCAAAGAAAAGATTAATGAGTGAAAATAGGAAACTTGCTAATCAGATATCTTATTTGGAAAATCAAATAGATGGTGTTGAGAAAGAATCTATAAATTCTTTACATAATAATACCAATTCAAATTCTTTAGGTACAGAAATTGATCATAGTGAATTAGATATTGTGGAATCAACAACATCACCAGTTTTAATATCCAATGAAATAATTGTTAGAGATAATTATATTCTAAGAAGAGACACTATAATAATTAATCAATCTACACCTGTTTATAAAAAATATGATATTGGTAATGTAGTGGTTAATGTTCCAGATACTAATATGAAAGTTGGGTTTCCTTATATAATAAAATTAAGGATATCAAAAAAAGAATTGGGTTTAGAAAATTTAATAGGGGATTCTACTAATTATATTAACACCAATGATATAAAATCTTCTATTATATTAGATAGGATAAACATATCACCTATAATGTCTGCTTATTTAATTGATATTGATAATGCTTTTGAAATAAAAAGTGGATTTGTATCTAATATGAAAAATATAGAATCTGGTGGTTATGTTGAATGGGAATGGAAAATAAAACCTATTAAATCTGGTGAGAACAGATTAAAAGTTATAGCTAATGTGATTAATGACGAAACTAACCAACCAACTGAAATATCTGTTTATGATAAACAAATAAAAATAAAATCAAATTGGAAGTTTTTATTAACAAAATTTTTATCCAACAATTGGGAGTGGTCTTGGGGAACTTTGTTAATTCCCTTATTAACCTTTATTTACAATAAATTTAAAAATAAAAAACCCACTCAAATTGAGTAGGTTTAAATACTATCTCATAACAAAATCTTTGTGTTTATCGAAAAGGTGGTAAACCCTTTGATATAATTCATCATCTATAAGAACTTCCATTTCTGTTGTTCTTGTTTCAACACAATAGTATCTTAACATTTGTATGAATCCTGTTAATTCTTTGTCTTTTGTTTGGCTTTCTTTTTGGTAATTTTCGATTACTAATTTTTGGAATTCTTTGAGTGGAGCTTTCATTTTTTTAGGTGGTCTTTGTTTTAATATTATTTATTAAAGTTAATAATTAGTTTTGAAATAAATGTGTATTTTTTCACTTTATTTTGATGTGTAATAAAAAATTTTTTATTACATAAAATTAATATATAAATTTATCTATGAAACATATTAAATTATATAAAGAACATTTGGATTACTACACACGAAGAGTGGATAAATACAAATCACTTTTACTTAATGGTGATTTTTATTATAGTATAGGTTCTATGTCTTCTACTACACCAATATCATCTGACCATGAAATAGAAAAGATATTAACCGAAATGATTTTTCGATATTTCACTGACCAAGATTTTATATTAAATAATTTCTATGGTGAAGACCGTAAATTGTTCAATGATTATTTTAACAAAAACATAATAGAACCATATTTAGTTTCTTATTTTGATGTGTTTAAAAATAAGTATATGGAAAAATCTAAACCTTACGCTGAGGGAAAACCTATTTACTGGACAATTAAAAAAGATTTTAATGGTGAGGAATTCTTTGATAAGTTTATGTTAGGTTCTGAACTACCTAAAGAAATGATAGATAATTACATTAAGTATAGAAAAAGTTATGCTGGTGATGATATAACAACGATGTATTAATTGTAAATAATTAAATTAATATATAAATAATGAAAGATTTATATCTACTATTAGATAAATACATAGAGAAACATTCTATATCAACTAATCAATTAGAATTTTATCTTAAAGAAGGAACTAGAAATTTCGATATTTTTATCAAAAGAAATAAATTACAAGGTAAAGAAGATTTAGTAAAAAAGTGTATTTTTGAAAAATCTAATAAAGATATTTTAACTTTAGAAAGCTTCAAATTATTGGAAGATTTCAAATTCAATAAATTATCTATTTGTTTTTATAAAGGAATTGAACCAGCTACAATAGAATATGAAAAATTCTTATCCGATAAATATGATACTAATTTATCAAATATATCTTTATTAGATAAATTTAGAAATTTATTTGAGATATCTGATTGGGGTATAAATAAGTTTAAGTGTGTTATATACCATGAGAATGATTTAACTATTATAAGAAAAAATTTATCTGATTATATTTATGAGAAATTATCTGATATGTATATAGAGGTTATTGATGGATTTGAAGTTAGTTTAGAAAAAATAGTAACTAAAGATTCTTTAGATAAGTATATAAACGAAAATTTAACCACAGATAAAATATTAGATATTATTTCAAAAAGTTTAAATTTTGAATATAAAGGAGAATCTGATTCTTATTATATCTGGGATAATGTAAACTAAAATAACTTTATTATATTTAATATATAACTAAAATAAAATTTATTAACATGAGACATATAAAATTATTCGAAAATTTTGATTCAGAAAGAAAAGTTTATGAATTAGATGAACTAATCAAAATGGAAGATTGGATTAAATCTTTTTGGGAAAGTATTGAAAATGTTGAAGAAGATAATATTGTAGACATATTTATTGGAATAGAAGATAAATTTGGTAAAGATGTATCTGATATAATAGATGGTATGTACTCAGCTGATAAATTACATTATAATCAAAATGGTAAAACAGCATCTACTGGTGGTATAGATACTTATGAATTTATTGAAAAATTTGAAGAAATAAAATCATACGTTGATAGTTTAATAAAATAATTATGAGAACAATTAAAACATTTGAAGCTTTTGTCGGTGAGTGGGATTCTTCTATAAAAGAATTAGACGCTAAATCTTACGATACATTATTAAATGAATTGTGTGAAAAGATTAATTCTATCGAAGACGAGTCTAAAAAAACAGAGTTAGAAGAAGAGTGTAACAAAAGGTTGGATGTTTATGATAAAGAAATAAAAGACTTTGTTGTAGATTCAATTTTTTACAATGGTACTAAAGATTATATAGTCGATATAATTGAATTAGGTGACCAGGTAATAAGTAAATATGGTACAGAACCTATTCAAGTTTTAAACGCAATAGACGATTGTTATTCAACTATATTAAAGTTTTAGTAGCTTTGTTCGAATGAAACCATAACGTTTGAAACAGCGTCTCTAACCAATAAAAAATTAGGAAAAACATGGAACCTAACTGGTTCACTTCCATCATTAATAAATTTAAGTAGATTTTTATTAACGTTATAATTTATATTTAATTCATTTTCTATTTTATCAACTTCTATTTCCCATGAAGAATGTTCAGACATAGTAACGGTTCCTTTATTAGATAAAATCTCAATTAACTCAGATCCATTTATATTAGCTAATTTTTTAATATCTTCAAAGTCATTTCTATCTACGTCAAAACTTAGATTTTCTTTTTTGATATCTAAAAGACCCATTAAAGATTCGTATTGAATATCTTTAATTTCATATTGTTCAGCGGTTAACCACTTTATCTTTAGTTTTTTATTCTTTACTTCAAATCCTCTTGTTTCCAATCCACCATCAGACATTTCTCTTACCTTTAAAGTAAAATCTATGTTTTCTTTAATGTCAATAAATTTAAGATTTTTTACGAATTTTTTAGCATTAGGTATAATGATGTCAATATCATCTGATAGGTCTAATTTTTCTATGAAATCCTCGGTATCTATACGATAGTTTTTAAAAGCTAAGATGATGTTATCCTTACCTTTCATAGAATACATAAATATTTTATCGGAACTTATTTTAAGTTTAACTACATCATCTATTTTAGATATATCTTCTAATAAATTCAAAAATTCATTAAATCCTTTATTTTTGAATTTACATTTTAAACTTCGTGTTTTCATAAAAAAATCGCTTTATCAATTATACGTTTATATAAAATAATAAAGCGATTGTTTAATAATTTAAGATTTAATCATAGTGCCACTATCTTGATCACTTTCAATATTCTTTTTTAGTTTTTTCTCTGATTGTATTTGAGTTACGGTATATCCAGCAACAAGGAATTCAATACCAGCCCAAACTGCTAAATCACTCATACTTAAAACATCTATTTTTTTAGTTAAAAAATAAATCATACCCCATTGAGCAATTATAAACCCAATACCTGACTCAACTCTTTTCTTTGAAAAATAAGATTTTTCGTTAGAATAAAGTTTACTTATCTCTGAAATAGCCCATTTAATTTTAGTCCATCCAAAGTAAAATTTCTTTTTACGTGCCATATGTTTTTTATTTTTATATATTAAAAATAAAAAAACAATTAAGGTATGTAAAGATTTATAGGATTATCCTTATGTATATCAATATCAGAGAACCTTTCCTTGAATTCTCTTAAATCAAATGGTTTTGTTATAAGGTGAATTCCATTTTTAGTTTCTAACTCTATAATTACTTTATTATCATCATCTGGTCTTGATTTATTAATAACATCAATAACACTTGATTTATATTCATTTGTTATTTCACCATCAATATCAATAATCCATTTTTTGTTTTTGTCATTATGTCCTAATCCACAAGCTCTAACATATGAGTTTCTAATAAATGAATATTCTTTATTAGACATTGAATTAGCTATATTTTGTAAAGTTTTAAAAGATACCTTTTCATAACTTCTTTTATTAAGTCTTAACATAGCTCTTGCATTAAAAACCTCACAAAGTTTTTTTATCTCATCATACTTATCATTTAAGTATTCCTTACTAGATATAAAGTAATTTTTAATAACTCTAGAATTTGAACCTAATTGTGGATTTTCTTTTTTTCTTTGTAAGACTTGTAACAAATAAAAATCATCATTATTTTCAAATATTAAAAAATCTTGTATTTTGTCTTTAACATCTACCATAAAAACAAAGATATGAATAAATTATTTGAAATGAAAATTATGATGGCATTTTTCCGATATAGTTCATTAGTTCTATCATGTTCTTAATAGAGTAAGCTAAGCTTTCTAAGTTTTTAACCGTATCTCTTAGATATTCTATATGTGATTCTATTAATTCTAATGTTCTTTCGTTTTCAGCTAAGTGAGCATCTATTAGAATATTCTTTTCACTTAAATTAGTTTTTATACCAAATCCAGTAGCATAAAATATAAATTTATCTTGTTTTAACTTTTTTAATTTAATTGATTCTTTACTTCTTCTGTTTAAGAAAAAGTTTATTTTTTCTGAAATTGATTGTCTATTAACTAAAGAAATAGCTTGTGTATCCATAACTTTAGTAAGCGAATCTCTATCATTAAACTTGATACTAAGCACTTTAAATAAAGGTTCTATGTTTTTATCTAACTCTTCTCTTTGTGTTGATAAGAACTCTTCCATTCTATCATTAGACTCATTAACCTTTTTAATTCTTTCTAATTCGGCCTTGTCATATACATTCATAACAATTATATTTTTATTAATTAAAAGGTTTAGGATAAAACATCAAAATAAAAGTAAAACTTTTCTCTTATTTTAGTTTTGATTTTTAAATCAGGTTTCTTCATTAAATCATCTATGTGTTCTAAAAGTTCTTTTATCTTATAACTTTCTATAAATTCTTTAGTGAATTCATTATATAATTCTCTTAGAATAATTCTAACTTCTATTCTTTCAAAGTTCTCAAAATAAACTTGATTGTCTTTTATAAAAATATTTCTTAAAACATATTCTTTATATTCTTTTATATGTATTAATAGATTTTGCTTAAGCACTTTTAATGTATTAGGATCCATTGAATCCTGTTTTAACCTTTCTGTTATAAACTCATTAAATTTGTAAACTTTCATATTATCTTTTCTTATCAAATACATATAAATTATAAACAGAGTTTCCTTTAACTCGTTTAATACTTTTTAATACATTTCCAGTAATAGAATCCATTACTTTAAAAACTCCTAAACTTTTGTTACCTATCATTACTTTAACCGTATTACCTGGTTGTCCAAGAGCTCCTAATATAGCAATATATTCTTTTCCTGATATACTTTTAAGAAATGAAATTCTTGTAGTTCTAAAATCCTTTATAGATTTTATATAAGTATTATCTAAAGGTTTAGTTAAATCTAATTCAGTTTCAGTATCAGTAACATCTACGGTGACAAATTTTCTTTTATCATCACCCATTGTTATTTCATCTCTGTTTTGTATTTTATTTTGATTTATTAAATCTTGTTGATTTTTTCTTATTCTTATAAAGTCAGCTTTAGCTATTATACCACCTCTCATTCCTTTATCATTCATCTTATAACCAGCAGGAGCTAATCTATAGAAAGAACCAGTAAAGGTAATTGATAATATTCTATCTGTTCTAAATAATCTCCATATTTTATTAACATGTCTTTTATTAGAAACAGACCATCCATTTAAATGCCAACCTCTTAATAAAGTTTTACCTTTTGTTGATCTACCTAGGACTAACGGATACAAAACGCGCTCATGACCACTGAAGTGTGTATCTTTCTCACCTTTGTAATTTATTAACATAACCATACCATATTTAATAGCAGTAGTTATTATTTTATCAGAATACTTTATAGGTTCATTAACAGGTATATTTGATATTTCCTTAACGTTCTTTAAAGAAAATCTAGGTACGAACTCACGGTCCTCTACCAATTCATAATTTTCCTTAATTACAAATTCAACCGTTTTAGTATTATAATAATCTTTTAATTGTTTAAGTTTCATTTACTTTAAAGGTATTTGTTTTATATATTAATTTTTTTATATATAAACATACAAATTATACTACACACATATGTTAAGTTTTGCATTATTTGAAAATATACAAAGAGCTAAAAAGCTTTTATCAGATAAAAAAATCAAAGATAATACTGATTTTGATAAAATATCTGAACTTTTAAATAAAAATCCTGGTTATATCTATCAATTTACTAAATGGAGATATTCAGATAAAATTCCAATGGATGATATCGAAAAGGTTATTGATGTAGTTAAAAATAACAAAAATGTTATTGACTTATTAAAAAAGAATTTGATAAAATATGTTAAATTTGAAGAACTAACAGATGATTTAACCGAAGCTAATTATAAAGCTATTGTCAATAAATTTCTAACAGAAGCTATTTGGTATAAATCTTTGAGAAAAAATATAAAAGATTATTTATCTAAAAATAAAGAAAAGTCTGGTATAATAATAGATTTCATTAAATTAGAAACTAAACTACAAAAAGAATTTTTATCTACACTTAAATATTATAAATTAAATAATGTTACAGCTGATTCATTTTTTGATGAAATGGAAAAATTCATAGAAAAGAAATCATTGAGATCTGATGAAATCTATAAAAAGTTAAAAGAAAAGGGAGATAAATTAAAAATTGTTTATAATAAAGACAATGTTATTATTATAACTACAAGAGATAAAGAAACGGTTAAAGAATTTGGTTCTCAAAAATGGTGTATAGTTTATTCTGATAATTACTTTAATTCGTATATTGGTTCAAAAGCTACTCAACAATATATTTGTTTAAATTTAAATCTACCTAATTCTAATTATAATAGTTTGTTTGGTGTTACTATAAATCCTGATGGTAAAGCTTCATATGGAGCTACACAAGATTCGGATAATAAAAACAAAGGAATGGATTTTATTGTTAAAAGTTTAGGTGTGGGTGGTGATGTTTTTAAACCACTTGATGATAATGAATTATCTGAGTTACCTGGAATTAACTTAATAAATTCGGGTATAATAAATAAACTTACTGAAAATCAAATAAGTAAATTAGACATAAAAACTAAATTAAAACATAGATTGTTAAAGGATGATGAAATAAAAGATTTAGATGGTGAAGACAAAGTTTTAAATGGATATATTGATTTTTTAACTAAAGATGATATAGCTGAATTGCCACAAGATTTAATAGAAAAATATGAAATACCATTATCTGAAGAACAAATAAAAGAAAGAGAATCTGGATTTAAATTAAGAACAGGAAATTTTAAATATTTAACTAAAGAAGAAATAGAAGTTCTTGGTGATAACTTTGGTGAGGATTTTAATGATATTAATGATGTTAAAGAATGGTATAAAGGTATGAATCTTATTGATAAATTAGATTTAGTTGTTTCTAGTGGTAGTAATTGGAGAGGTACAGATTTTTATACATTTAATACATTTTTCTCTAAAGTTGATTTACTTCCTTTAGAAGATAAATTTGGAATAGATTTAAATTCATCTAGTATGGAAGATATGTTAGGTAAAAACAAGTTAGACATATTTGATGGTAATTTTGATTATGCTTATAATAATGAATTAGCTGAAGCTTTATATTTAAATGCTGATTACATGCACAACGCTATTAGTGGATTTTATATAGAATTACAACATGAGGAAATAGAATATATACATTATTATGTAAATGGTGAAAATGAAAAATTAATTGAGGATAAATTTGGACTTTCTTTAGAAGAAATAGATAAAAGTGTTGGTTTTGCAT
>ERZ1039804.2233-NODE-2233-length-10091-cov-6.986150_pt1 | contig 10091 bp, 9 predicted proteins | sample MGYA00383089_ERZ1039804 | MGnify/ENA primary metagenome ERZ1039804 (study PRJEB29581, sample SAMEA5548359) | metagenome | biome: marine; feature: coastal; material: water | depth 1 m | study: Short-term variability in the microbial, nano- and picoplankton...
ACCTTTTTTCAATGCATCTAGTTTTTCAGTCAGATTTACAATTACGGATGACATATTGTTATCTGCGTTAAAATCTTCCGATAAAACCAAGGATGGAAATATCGAAAGGAATAGAAAAAGCAATAAAATTCCTGGCCTAATTAACTGCATAAATTTTTCCTGCTTAAAAGCCTTAATCATTTATTATAAATTTTAATGTACTTTCAAATTGTGAATTTGCATTTGTTATTTCGATGTTTCAAACTATTTCTTTATCATCATCAAAAGCCTCCAAATATGGAATATTAAGTAATTCTCCTTTTATAGCATTGCCTGATATCAACTCTTCCTTAGCACCATCTTTAACAAAAAAAACTTTGAAGCCACCATCAATGGGTGCCGTTAAAATAATTTTAAAATTTGTATTAGCTTTTAAAGCTCCTTCATTTTTGATTTTTTGACCATTTTGCTCAACATAAGCTATAAATTCGGATGCCTCATAGTTTCCGCGCATTATTATTTGTTGATCAATTTTCGGAGAGAAGCTTGTTTCTGATTGTATTAAATTAAGCGGGGCAATATATGCAATCATTAGTGTACAAGCTGCACCTACCGCAAAGCCGCCAATGGAGTGTGATGATACAAAATCAACCCCGACTGTTTTAAATCTTGAAAAAAATGCCCAGAGAAAATTAGACTTTTCTGCTTTAAAAGTTAACTCGTTTGATGAAATTTTTTTTTCTATTTCTTCTATTCTAAATTTTATATGGTCTGGTGTAACCTCATTTGATACGCCAAGTGTCTCTTTTAAAAGTTCTGCAGTTTGCCTGTAGCTCTCTACTCTTTGCTTAAGTTTTTCATCACTTTTAATTGCTTCAAAAATTTGGCTTGTGGCATTAGCATCAAGCTCACCATCAGCAAAGGAAACTAGCATTTCGTCGGTAAATTTTTGACTAGGCATTAGCTTCTCCATCAATACAAACAAACAATTTTTCTCTACACCTAGCCATTCTACTCATAACTGTTCCGATCTTGGCATCTACTATTTGACAGATTTCCTTATAGCTATTGCCCAATGCGAATAAAGTTAAAATTTCCTTACAACTTTCCCCCAGGGTCATATAATATTTTTCAAAATCGCCGGAATAAATAAATTTATCACTACCAATACTTTCTTTATCTTCAATTTCAGTCTGACCATTTTCTTCCGAATTAAATTCCATCTTTGAGTGCTTCTTCGAATGATTAATATAGTTATTTCTTATTGAAGTAATAGCATAGGCTTCAATATTTAAGTCATCTGGTAACTGACTTCTTTTTTCCAAAATTTTAGTAATAACATCCATAACAAGGTCTTCAGCAAGTTGAGTATCATTTGTTTTACTAAGTGCAAACCTACGAAGTTTAGGCCACAACTCTGTAAATATCTCTGAAGTAATCATGGAACTTGTTCCTTAGATAATTATTATTTAAAAGGCCACAGCCTTTTTTCTTTGGGTTTAAAAGCTTTATCAAACAATGGTCGTAAAATATTTCCGATTGATTCCTGGTCTAGCACAGCAAGATTTGACTTTCCAAAAACAAAGTTAATACTTTTTAAAAATTCACGAGATGAAGGTCTATTCCACTCTATCCCTTTGTCAAAACCTTCTTTCATAATCTTGAATATTTCCTCCAGTACATTTTCATTGCTGGAGGTCCCTGTTCTTTCAAGAAGGTTATTTCTAAGATCACTATTAACCAACAGTATGTCATATGCAGCGTCAGGCTCAACGCCTTTGCAAATATTTGCTAATCTTCCAAGCCACCACAATCTTGATATCGCGTTATCTCTGAGCATATTTCTATTATTTTTAATTAGGTAGTGATTTTTTATATGTCCCGCCTTAGATGATTTACGCTTACTCAACGGCCATCTTTTTTTTACATAACTAGATAATTGCATAAAACATAGCGTCGACCATAGCCTTTCGTCTGTTGCATCCGCGGGAGTTAAGCTAGAAAAGTTACTATAAATAGATTGACAATTATGTTGCTCATTTTTAAGTAAATTTTCATCTTTTTCTGATGAGATCAAATTCACATTTTCAATTGGCAGTTCATATTCGGAATCAATAAACCTTAGACCTAGCAGCTCAACCGCATAGCTAAAGTCGTCAACTAACACAGTATCCTCAGGATTTTCATCCAAAAAGTTTTCTATCTTTTCTAAACTATCCAAGCTAAGTATTTTCATAGTTCAAACCTTGCGCTAAGTGCTTCAACACCCCTTTTTGAAACAAATCGTTGAGCATATCCATTTAATTCATCAAGGTTAGGCTCGTCAGATATCTGGATGTCAAACTTGTTCATTTGTTTAATGATTGTTCTTTCTACTATTGAGTCTTTTAGCTCCTCATCTGAGGATATTGCTTGTAAAACATGCAGATAAATATCTTTCAAGATAGACATAAATAAGTAGGGTTCTGTTTTTTTATCTGATTCAAGCTGAGCAAAAAGCGTTCGAATTCTTTTACCCATTAAGACCTGAATAGAGTAAGCCTTCACCTTAATCAAATATTCGTCATCTTCCAAATCGTCAGATAAATCAATTGTTATAAGTGATTCAAAACTTATCTTGTTAAAGTCGCAAGATAATTGAATTTCATCGCCAATAGCTAATCTATCCCCTGGTGAAAAGCTAAAGGTACATCCAGAAAACTCGAGATTAAGATCATGACTACTAAATATATCGATATTACTGGTAGCAATAATCTGAGTAGAGATCTCCAAGCGACCAAAATAGTCACCGAGATCAATGGGAATAATTTGCTCATCATTAAAAGTCTTAAATATTCTATTAGAAATTGTTTTTTTACATTTTACTAATGTCACATAACAAGCTTTCTTTTTAGAAATTAGCTGCAAAACTTCTTCACATGTGCATCTATGTATAACTTTCAATGAACGTTTTTTACTCTCAACTTCAGAAATATCCTCAGGCTCCACAGAAAAATCATACTCGTATGAGGATGATACATAATCATCTCTGCCTGAATTAGCACTGGTCAAAACTGGATATGGAAATGCTTTATGCTTGAACTTCATTTAACCAACCCTCCAGCGCAAAATTCAAATCATCGGGATTATTAACATCCAATGTCAGCTTCTGCCGGCTCATGCCGTCAATTTTTATTCTTAATGAGGGCGTAATACTATTATCGTGGACTAAATCGACCACCTCTTTGGCATCACTTGTTTCACCAACTTTAAACAAGGTAAAGGAAAAGTCACCTTCCTTGTAGCAATTAAAGAAAACTTGAATTGAGTTATTTTTATTTTGCCTTACTACTCTAAGGGACTCAACTTGTTTCGCTGAATGGCTTGTTTTCTCACCGGTTGGGGCAACAACCTCTGCCTGCCCATGCCCACCAAGAGCAGGATTGTCGCCACCAGCTCCCTTTTTGCTTCCATTCCCAGTCGGCAAATTCCCCTCACCATCAATGCTTTTGACATTGAATTTTGAACCCTTTCCTTTAATACTCTTTTTTCTCGGTTGTGAACTATATTCAGAGAGATACATGCTACTACCCCTCTCTCTGGCATCGCTGTCTGTATCACTATCACCACTTACGCCATAAAAAACATCACTCAACAGTCTGAGAGATTCTGAATCTTTTGTTTCTAGAGCAGCATACTTTTCAATGACTTTTTTAATTTGTAATACAAACTCATGGTAAATTTTTTTGATTGCCCTTCTTTCGTCATCATTCTTGACTCTTTCGAAAGAAAATTCATCATGTTGCGGATTCTCTAATCTTTTAAGTCCATCAGACCCGTCACCCGGTGGCACCATAACAAATATGTCAAAAGGCTTTGCACTAGGAAACTGTTTTAACCTCGGAGCAGACTGTGTAATAAACATACCGGTCTCTCTTGCAACTGTAACTTTTCGAGATAAATCATCCCCTTGAAGCCTTAAAAAAAGATCAAATTTACCAAAGTTTTCAGTTACACATTCTTCCTTGATATCAAAATTTTCAATAGTTTCTATTGTTCTAAAGCACGTTTCTATGTAGTTTAAGTCTGCTTTTTTTAATTTTTTTTGCTCAAGTAACTGCTTTGATAATTCAAAATTTTCTAGAAGGTTGTGCTTATTTATTTCTTTTTGATCTACGATTACATTTAACTTACCCAGTTTTATACCATAATAAAAATTACAAATAACACTTACCAATACCTCGTCAAATTGTGACTTATCGAAACCTGCATATGGAATCAAAATTGAGGTGCCTTTACCCTCACCCTCCGAAGACCTTATGTCTGAAGCCCACTTTGGAATATTTTCACCAATTAAGGGTAAAGTATTATCACTTTCACCATAGTAACCAGTGGCCGAGCACATAAAACCTGAATTCTTATCTTTATGTCCTTGAAGAATGCTTTTTCCTTGAAATCTTAACTCAATTTTTTTTCTTTTATTAAGTGTTTTAGATAAGTAAAAAAGGGTTCTTAATTTAGCAACATTAAATGGTGCTTTTGATCCATGCCCAAAACTACCCAATGAATTTTGAGATTTCTGAGTCAATCCTACACCGCGTATCAGGGCCAACCACTCCCCAGTTCCTTCCATGAGATCAGTTGAACCCTCAAGTCCAGTTGTATTAAAGTCACTTATGCTTAAGACTTTTACAGGTTTACTTTTTTTAATTTGGCAGATGGCTTCCTTGAAAAAATCCTGCTGGATGGGATTTTTTTGCCTTTTTGCCATTTCAAGGCATGACTGAAAGCGAGTATGCAACGAGCCTAGCTCACTAATTTCAGATTTTGGAATATCGTATAGCTTAAACGAAACAATAACAGGCTCATTCGGTTTGCTCTTGTCATGCGCATCAAGACTATTCTGAATTATCTCTCTAACCATTGAATGAACTGGATTGCCAGCAAATGTATCAATGGCTCCATCATTGCCACCATGAAGTTCATTAGTTTGTGCAAATTGCCAACCTTTATTCATGTTTTTTTCTACCCTATTTAATTAGACTTTGTTTTATTTGTGTGGGGTAAACAGCCAACTAGAAAAATTATTCCATTAAAATTGTTATTTTTAAAAAATTAATTATGTATTTATTTGAATATGAATACAATGTGATAAAAAGAGGGGGGCTTTCAGAGTCAATTTACATCGAAATCAAGGATGTAGTTTTTGTCATCAATTTTCTTGAAAGTTAAAGTATCTCTTCCGAACTCTATTAGGGTATCCGAATTAATTCGTTGCTTTCGCTGAAGCGCACCTGATCTTTCAAGCTTACCCTTTAATATACGCCCTAAAGTTGCTCTTCCGCCGACTTCGTCAGCTGTTGAAATGTTTTTCCCATTATCTGCATGAACTTTCATCTGCAATTTATATATCTTGCCTTGATCTTTTATGTATCCAGTAAAATTCCCTTTCCTTGCTTTTGATGTCTTTGATTTCCCAACAGGAATTGACTTAGGGTACAGAGGGTTTTTGAGTGTTTTAGTGTCTGCTGTTAATTCAATTTCATACCATGGTCTGGGCGCGTATCGCCCAGAAGAATCTTTTCGCCCCTTATCAAAAAAGAGATTGAGAGAGGATTTGGGTTGATTGTCTACTCTCAACCTGAACTCAAAATTACCTACCGGGGGACCAAGACCAAAAAATTCTGCCTCATCTATTTCATAATTTTCCAAATCATTTTTATTGAAGAATTTTTGAGTAGATTTTTTTTTCGATTTTATATTTACCTCGTGAAGGGGTATTACTTGATCATGATCACAAAGATAACTTAAAAACCTTGTTGTGTTTTCCTTTGTTTGTTTTTCTGTCAACTCGATATTAAATTCTGTTCTTCCTGACCAACCCTGATCTGAAAAATTTGAGGACCCAACGAAAATATTTTGCTTGGTATCATTTGAAATCTTATAAATTTTTCCGTGATACTCAAACCTAGTTATAAAAACACCAGATTCAGAATTTTTGTTGTAAAGTTTTTCATGAAGCTGGGAAAGGAACTGGTGTTTTTTTTCTGATAATCCGGCATGGTAATACATTCCAAGAATTATCTTAACTTTGCCCTTTTTGGCAATTCTGAGAAATAGAGCTTCAAGTGAAGATAGCGTAGGCATACCAAAGTAACCCGTTGCAGCTACAAATTCATTACAATCTTTCTGCCTAAGAAGCTCCTCCAACCTGTTTTTTAATTTTCTGTCAAAGGAACTATTGGAAAAGGTAGTCATAAAAGCGCCTTTTATCTAGTGACTACTTTCAACTGAATCATATTTTGATCCGGCAATTGTTTTAAGCAAGGCTTCAAAAATGACCTGCATTCCATTTGGCGGGACAGCCATACCAACTTGTTTACGGACACTTTCCTTACTTCCAAAAAAAACATGATCATCTGGGAAAGTTTGAAGCCGAGCTCTCTCTCTATTTGTTAGCGCTCTATTTTCACTCCAATGATACATATGAGTGCCACCACCACCGCTTCCTGTGACAGTATAGGCTGGCTTCATAGGATCTAGACGCTTGTATATATTACTTAGCCTTGCACCTTTAACATTAAGCCTAAGGTTTTCTGGAATATCATCAGACCATGCATTGTGGCCGGGTTTTATGTACTTTAAACGCTCAATGACGTTTTTCGACTGCTTTGTGTATTCATGATTTTGATGGTTATCTGTAATTGGTGGGTTTGTGATTGCATCATAGCAATTTAAATTGCTATCTTTATGGGTTGGCGCTGGAACCTTAAATTTCAGAGCTAGCGACTCATGAATACCCACAATTATTAACCTATGCCTAGCCTGAGGCACACCATAGTCTTCAAATTTATATAAATTTGTTGTGAGCTTATAGCCAGATAGTGCAAGCTCTTCGGTAATTTTTTTAAATGCCATTCCCTGATTAGAACTACTAAGGCCACTAACATTTTCTGCAATAAACCATTTTGGTTGATGGCATCTCAGATAATTTACACCATAAGAATAAAGAGGCCCAAATTCACCATCAAGTCCCTTGGTTTCACCCACTAAACTAAAATCATTGCATGGAAATCCAAAGGCAAAACCATCACAATTTGGTAGTGATTCAATATCTAATTTTCGAACGTCATTATGAAAAATAAAATTCTTAGAGTTTTCTAAGTTTTGACCATGAATATTTCTCACATATGTTTCACAAGTATCTTTATCGTAATCTGAAGCCCAGCTAGGCACAATTTCATAGAGACTTTTTCCATCTGAATATTTTGATAATTTTGCACCGAGGGCAATGCCTCCTGGCCCACAAAAAAACTCACCGAGTTTATAACTGTTTTTTTTCATTTGAATCCTGATCCATATGAGCTTTTTATTCTAAAAAATTATAACTCCAAAATCACATGTTGTTTTAAGTTTTTTGTATAAATCTTGAATGCTCCTAAAATTTATTTAAAAAAATTGGAATAAAAACAAATAACAATTGTTTTCACAGTGAAACCAATTAATTTTGAGGGCACAAAAGTGAACTATTCAAATCATGCGTTAACTAGAAGTAAGCAAAGATGTATACCTTTGGAGGTTGTAGATTTTTTATATGATTATGGCGAAATAGTTTCAAATGGAAGTGGATGTGAGTTAGTGAGTATTCAGAATAAAATCTGTAGAAAGTTAGCATTGGAAAAAATACAAAACTCCGTATCACTTAATGATAAACATTTAGATTGCTATGTTATCTCATCAAAAGATGGATGTGTCATTACTATTGGTCATAAGCTCAAAAGAATAAAATCTAAATTTGATTCCTACAGACGAAAAAGTAAATAAGGCTTTAGTTAAAAAATATAATCAACACAAACTAATACAACTGATCTTACCGCGAGTACTGCTGGAAAAACTCAATTATCTTTTTAATCTTGGCGTTATATATCTGTCATAAAACTTAACCAGCTCAGCATCGCTGTGTGAAATAATCTTTTCTCCATCAGATATGAAGTAGCCCTCCACCGGGGTTAACCAAGTCGTTGGAACATCGTAAATTAGACTCTTATAGTGCTCTATAAGACCTGCTTCAGACTTAAAAATACATAGGTTATCAAAAAATAGGCCATTCATACCATGTGATTCGACCTTTACTGACAGAGTTACCTCATCTATTTCACATCTTTCAATACAGGTGAAGTCTTCATACATATCCTTCGAAGGTGACATACCATTAACTGTATTAACCTTATTGGCGTCAGTGTCACCTGGATAAAAGTCTCTATCATGGTAGTCAAGTAGGTCTTCATGGTAGTGAAAATACTCAACGATCGGAATTAAAAAAGAGTAGTTAGGAATCATTTGGAATGGCTGAAAACAATACATCCATGTGTTAACCCTCTCATCAACATTAATACGCTTGAGCATCTCAGAGACGTCTTTACCTGCATTAAATGCTTTGATAACTGCTTTGATCTCCTCGTCTGCCTGCCTAGCCTCTTCTTCCCATTCCATTCGCTAGCCCTCTTAGCTGAAGTCTTCTTGGCAGATGTTTTTCTCGACAAGCAGGTCCCAGAATTGTTCACCGAACGCGTACGGGTCAATACTCTCATCTAATTGTTGCATGACGTGTACAATTTTCAATTTTGCAAGAAGCAACTCAGTGTCCTTGATGGCCTGAATAAAGTTTTCCTTTTCTAACTCGCAGTAACATTTTGGGTTTTCCTCGGAATCCTTTTTTGAGAACTCAAACTCTTTCAACTGCTCTTCATTTTTTTGGATTAGTGCTTTCAGTGGATCAACACCAATCGAATAGAGTTTAAATAGCCTGGTTATGAAAAGGCTGAATTTGTGTTCCGTATTAAAATAATATTCGGCAGTTTTCTCTAGCTGACGAATCTGTGAAAAACAGCTGATTAGTGTTGTCTTACTGTTGTCAAAAATCATTTCCTTTTTGGATTCCTGAAACTCATAGAGATCAAGCTCGTCCATGAACTCTTCCTCCCTGTAGTACCAGTTTTCTGGCTCAAATGACCTAATCAGCTCATCGATTTCGTCAAGAAAACCGTGCTCGTAGGCATATTCTATTTGATCAAGCAGTCTTATCTGTTTATCTCTGTCTGAGGTACAGTGAAAGACCGCCAAGATTAATGGCGGAGGAAATCTTTCCAAAATTCTTTGTTCTTTCTGTTTTTCATTGCCTAAAACCGTGAGCTTGGTCCAGTACCGTGGCACTGGGAAGATACGGTCATCGGCTACTACGTAGTTAATGAGAGAATGTAGTTTTGGGTCTTCGTCTTTGTATTTATTTAATTTCTCTAGAACCTCACTACCAAGGTTTCTTCCCCGTGTTTTCTCAATTGATTCCTGCTCCCAATTTAGTTTTGGGTCTCGCAAAAACTTATCAATTTCATGTAAAAACTCATACTTTCTTGCACAGTTTATTTGCTCTAGGAGTCGCTTTCTTTTTTTCTCCACCCCTGCATTCCAGTTCATAGGTTTGGGAAAGCCATACCCGTCTTTTGTACTTATGAGTTTTTTCCCAAGCAAATAAAGCTCGTACCATTGGGCACTTCTTGGGACCAATCTGTCACCTGATGTTATGTATTCTCTTAGCGCTTCTTCTTTTCTCAAGATTTCAATAGGGGTAGAGCTTATTTTTTCAACTTCACCGGCCAATTTATAGCTTAGAAGTTGGCTTTTGTATTCTGCGTATATCGTTATATCCGGAAGACAAATCAGGGTTTCTTTGACCTTACTTTTAACCAACTCACTAATAGCAATCTTTGCCGCCTTATAGCTTGGCCATTTGTACACGCCAGCCCCCATTGCAACAAAAGCTATCGAGGATACATCTGGCAATTCGTCACAAATTGATAACACGCTTTGATATGTCTTACGAAGCCTCTTAGCCTCACCCCTTTCCCCGCCATAATAGCGAGGGCAAACTGCATGGATAATATACTTGGCATTAAGGGCGAATGCAGGCGAAACAATAGCCTGCCCTTCGGCAATTGGCCCTAGAGACTTAACATGCTTTTCCAGCTCAGCCCCGGCGGCCTTGTGTATGACTCCAGACACCCCGCTTCCGGCAAGCAAGCTTGGATTTGCAGACATAACGATAACGTCCGCATTTGAATCTAGGATGCTTGTAT